>Ga0066640_10000400_pt1 | contig 25078 bp, 19 predicted proteins | sample CryGeyCG2114_020_2_FD_59505 | JGI IMG/M metagenome (GOLD analysis project Ga0066640, IMG submission 59505) | Groundwater microbial communities from aquifer - Crystal Geyser CG11_big_fil_rev_8/21/14_0.20 | ecosystem: Environmental > Aquatic > Deep subsurface > Groundwater | place: USA: Utah... | reverse complement strand
CCGAAATGTTTCGATTGCGCCAGGTTTGGGACTCAGGCCCTCCTGCCCCGGCGCTACGCCGGTGCGCCCGTTCTGCCCGTACTGGATTGCTTCGTCGGCTGGGCCTGTCTCCTCGCAATGACAGGTGGACGGTGCCATTTGTGCCTGAAATTTTTCATACGAAACGGTTTCCCCGGCTTGATTCAATGCGCTTCCCAGGGAGTTGCCCTTTCCCACTCATGCAATATTCGGGTTTGGTGAATTCCAGGGGCGTCAGGAATACCGGTCGTTCAGCCAGGGCTCGGCGGTGTTGGAATAACCTCGTTTTTCCCAAAATCCCAGCTCATCAAAATCCCGGAAAATTATTTCTCCAATCCATTTTGCTCCCTTCCAGGCATAGATCTGTGGGGTGATCATTCGCACCGGCCCCCCATGTTCCCGCGTCAAGGGATGTCCTTCCCACTCGTGAACGAGGAGAACGTCGTATTTCATCGCTTCCCCCAGCGGAAGGTTTGTGGAATACCCGTCGTACGCCTTGATATACACAAATGACGCGCCGGGCAGAACCTCACAGAACCGGGCCAGGTCGGAGAAGCGCACGCCTTTCCATCGGTTGTCCAGCCGGCTCCAGGTGGTGACGCAATGGAAATCCGAAACATCCTCGACCTGGGGGAATTTCATGAACTCATCCCAGGAAAAGGTCCGTTCATGTTTGACCTGTCCCGATACGGTGAGTTTCCAGTCCTCAATATCGATTTCAGGCTGAAAGCCCAGGTCGAGGACGGGCCAATTGGTTACGATGCGCTGTCCAGGAGGGATTTGCGGATTCCCATCCCGGTTGAGGGAGCCTTCACCCATGGGGATCCCTCCCTCCCAATTCTGTTTTTCCCGAAGGGTTTTTCGATATTTTATCAAGGCCTCCCGGCCTTTGATTCGCTTAGAATTCGGATCGAACATAGATCGTTTTCCTCGTTTTCCGGTCTGACCGGCGGGTAAATTTCTGCAGGATTCCCTCCATATGTAAGGGAGAGGGTCTTATTTTCAAGGGGCTTGATGGTATCCCGACCCGCCCGATTGCTTCCAGTTTTGATGTCAAATCACCTCAAAGGGTACATAATTTTAAATAATTTCGCTTTTTATTCGCATTCCTGGTCCGCGGTTGATTAAATTCTCCAATAAAGGGGAATTGGGTAAAGGCTTTTTTCGGAAAAACCGAAAAGATTCATTAGGATTTGACTTTGGGAGCCCGCCAATTGCCATGAAATTTCAAATATTGACGTTTAACTGGCACGAGCCCTACCTGTGCCTGCTGGCCCGTACCGGATATCGATTTGATGTTCTGGAGCCCGAGCTGGGCCCGGGAAGCTTCCGCCGCTGGGACCTGAACATGCGTCCCCTCCCGCAAAATGTGCGCCTGACGAGCCCGGAAGAGGCCCGGAAACGGCTGGAAGAGGGGGAGTATGATTTTGCCATCTCTCATAATATCAAAGATTTGCTCTGGCTCAAGGATTACCAGCTTCCCAAAATAGCCACCTTTCATTGCCGGTTGACCACCGAAATGGCTTTGAGCCCGAAAAAGGTCGATCGGGTCAAATATCTGGAATCCATCCGGCCCCTTCTTGGAGACGTCAAGAAGGTGTTCATTTCCGATTCCAAGCGCGCCGACTGGGGTCTGGAAGGGGTGGTCATCCCCCACGGGCTCGATGTGCACGATTATGGCGGCTATACGGGAGAAAAACCCGTGGTCCTTCGGGTAGGCAACCTCTTTAAAGAAATGGATCTGGCACGCGGATATACGGTGAGCGAGCAGATTTTGCGTGGATTCCCCCACGTCACCCTGGGGCTCAATCCGGGTATTCCCGAGGCCCGGTTGTCGCGCGGTTTCGACGACCTTCTGAACCACTACCGAACGTGCCGGGTGTATCTCAACACCACCCCGGAAGAATACGAGGATGGGTACAACCTGTCCATGCTGGAAGCCATGGCCGCGGGCATGCCCGTGGTGACGCTTCCCAACAGCACTTCACCCATTCTGGACGGGGTCAATGGTTTCGTGTCGGGCGATCTGGTTCGATTGCGCAAACTTCTGGTGCAGTTGCTGGAGGACCGGGAACTGGCCGAACGGCTGGGCCGTGCGGCCCAGGATACGGTCATGGAAAAATTTGGAATGCAAAAATTCCTCCGGTCCTGGCACGCGGTGTTGCAGGACGCGGCCATTGATTATCTGAAGCGGACCGGGTTCGATTTGAATGGCCAGGATCGCAACCGGCCGTTTAACGAGATTTCCCGAAAGAATGTTTTGATGAATTATGTGTCGCATCCCGCAACCACCGCTCACTACCTGGAGCGGGCCTTGCGAAAGCGGCATAACGTGGTTACGTGCGGGCCCATGATCAACGATGAGGTCAAACGGCGGTGGAACCTTTCGGCCTTGAAATGCGAACCCAAGGCTCATGACCTTCCCTGCGGCCCGCAGACTCCCCTGTCGGAGGTGATCCCCCGGTTGCCGGAAAGATGGCGGCCGGACTTTTTTCTATGGGTGGAGACGGGACTGGATTCCATTCCTCCCGATCTGGACCGGCACAAGTTTCTCAAAGTCTGCTACCTCATCGACACCCATCTTCACCTGGAGAAACACAAACAGTTGGCCCAGCATTTCGATTTCGTGTTTCTGGCGCAACGGAAATATGTGGATGTGGTTCGGGAGGCGGGGTCTCCCCATGTGTTCTGGCTTCCGCTGGCCTGTGATCCGGAAATTCATTGCCGGAGAGAGGCGCCGGGTGCCAAGTGGGATGTGGGATTTGTCGGGACGGTCGACCAGGCCCCACCGCGGAGGAAATTTCTCCTCGATCGGATCGCCAGCAATTTTCACTTGAATTGCGACCGCAAGTTCATGGAAGAAATGGCCGAACTGTACAGCCGATCGCGGATCGTGTTCAACAACGCCATCCATGACGACCTCAACATGCGGGTGTTTGAGGGCATGTGCAGTGGAAGCTTGCTGGTTACGGACCGCGCCCCCGGAAGCGGGCTGGACGAATTGTTCCAGGATCGAAAACACCTGGTCCTTTATGAAGATGGCGCTCTTATCGATACCCTCCGCCATTATCTGGATCACCCGGAAGAGAGGGAACGCATTGCCCGGGCGGGGATGGAGGAGGTATTGGCTCACCACACTTATGAACACCGGATCGAAACCATGATTGCGACGCTCAACCGGTTTAACGGACAAACCGGAAAGGTTCCCCACGAGCCTTTGGAAACCCTTCACCCCGCCGATGACAAACCCGATTCCTATTACCAGCACGTCAGGCACGACGTCCTGCAGTTGATCCCGGAAGGGGCGTCCTGCATCCTTGAAGTGGGCTGTGCCGCGGGGAAAACGGGGGAAGCGCTGAAAAATATCCCCGGTGTCTTTGTTGCGGGAGTGGAGTTGGATCCCGTCGCGGCGGAAAAGGCACGGAAGGTCCTCGACGACGTGGTCGAGGGAAATATCGAATCGATGGAACTTCCTTACGCGGAAAAGAGTTTCGACTGCGTTCTGTTCGCCGACGTCCTCGAACATCTGGTGGATCCGTGGGCGGTACTCAGGAAGACGCGAAAGTATCTCAAGCCCGGTGGAACGGTCATCGCGAGCATCCCCAACGTTCAGTATTACGGTGTTCTGCATCAGGTCGCGGAGGGACGCTGGACGTACGAGAGTGCGGGTATCCTGGATCGGACCCATCTCCGGTTTTTCACACGGGGTGAGATCGAGAAACTGTTTGCTGAGACGGGATACACCGTCGAGCGCATCGAGGAAACGCTGGACCGCCAGTATGAGCGGTTTCTCAAACCGGGGGTCACCTCTCTTACCATGGGGCGGGTGACGGTGCAAAACCTGACTCCCGGGGAGATGCGGCAGTTCTTTGTATATCAATACCGCATTGTGGCTACCGTGGGAGCCGTTTCCGATGGGGCTCGGCGGGAAAAGAATACCGGAACCCACGGAAAGCCTTCCCCGAAACCCCTACTGGATAACGCAACGCGATATTTTGCAAACAAGCAGTATCGCGAAGCGGGGCAGGTGTACCAGTCGATCCTGGATCAGTTCCCCGAATGTGCCGAGGCCTGGGTAGGGAAGGGCAATTGCCAGATGCACCTTGCCAATGTTCCCGAGGCCGAACGGTGCTTCCAGAGAGCGGTGTCGTCCGGACCCGGGAATTGGGAGGCCTGGCTGGCCATGGGGCTGTTGCAGGTACAGAAGGGGATGAATCCAGAGGCGCTGGACAGTTTCTGCCGGACCCTGGAGCTTAATCCCCAATGCGATCGCGCCCTGTGTGGATTGGGGTTGGTTTACACCCAGATGAACCGGTTGGACGAGGCGATGGAGTATTTCATCCAGGCGCTTCACGTCAACATTGAAAACGGGCCTGCCATGAAGCACCTGTTGAGCTTGTCTTACGGATTGAACCGGTTCGAAGAGAGCGAACGCATTCTTCAGCGCTATCTGGAACTGCACCCGGCCAACCTGAACATTCTGTTCGGCCTGGCGGGGATCCAGTACCGAATGGGCAGGATGGATGAGGCCAGGGAATCCCTCGCCACGATTCTGGTGTTCGATTCCAAGCACATCCACGCTCTGGATCTGATGAACCGGATTGAGGCGGCCCCGGTCACCCGCGAAAACTCCTGAAAGGGTTCATGGGGATGGATCGATTTGAAGAAAATTTGAAGTTGTTGCGGCAGGCTGATCCCGCATTGGCCAACCGAGTGTCGGGAGTACCGTTTCCGGAGAACATTCTTGTGGTCCATGCCCGGGACGGTTCGCCGGTTCCCAAGTTGCGGCAAATCACCCTGCATAGCGCATATCACCCGGTGAAAGAGGCGGCCCGGACCGTCAGCCAGTTTGAAAGGCCCGAGGGCTACCAAACGGTGGTTTATGGACTTGGATTCGGGTATCACGTCCTCGCGCTGTTGCGAACCCAGCCGGGCATCATCACGGTCATCGAACCCTTGATGCCGATGTTTCGAGCGTTTCTTTCCCATGCGGACCTGTCTCTCTATCTGCCTCGAGTCCGGTTCATCATCGGGGAATCGGGAACTAAAATCATCGCCCGGCACCAGGGACTTTCCTGGAATGTGTTTGAGCATCGTCCCTCCCTACAGTTGGCGGAAACCTATTTCGATGAATTGGAGCGGGGGAGGGAGTTGCTGGAATTTCTTGGCCGGTCGCGTTTGCGGATTCTTGTGGTTCCGCCCATATACGGAGGATCGCTTCCCACCGCCCGGTATTGCGCGCGGGCGCTTGAAAATCTGGGACACCACGTTTCCTTGGTTGAATGCGAACGGTTCGAAGAGGGTTTCTTCGCTTTGCGCCAAACGAGCCGGAACAAGGCGCACACCGAGGTTCTGAACAACAAGTTCATGGACCTGATGGGACAGGTGGTTGCGGCGCGGGCGGCGGAATTTCAGCCCGACCTTGTATTGGCCCTGGCCCAGGCGCCGCTTTCCCCGAAAACCATTGCGTCGCTCAAATCTCTTCGCGTGCCCGTTGCCTTCTGGTTCGTCGAGGATTTTCGCACGTTGCCCTATTGGAAGGACGTGGCGGGGCATTATGATCATTTTTTCCCCATTCAACGCGGTGAATTTTTTGAGAAATTGCGTGCCGCAGGTTGTCCAGACGCTTACTACCTTCCCCAAGCCTGTTCTCTGGAGACGCATCGCCCTCTACGGTTGAGCCCCGAAGAGCTGGGCGCCTACTCGGCCGATCTTTCATTTATGGGAGCGGGATATTACAACCGGAAAATGGCGTTTCCGCGCCTGCTCGACTTCGATTTCAAAATCTGGGGAACGGGGTGGGAATTGGAATCCATCCTCGGACCGCACATACAGAATGGAAGCCAGCATGTTCCCACCGAAGAGGCGGTAAAAATTTATAACGCCGGGCGAATCAACCTCAACCTTCACTCTTCAAACTGGCACAACGGGGTCAATCCCGAGGGCGATTTCGTGAATCCCCGCACGTTTGAAATCGCGGCCTGCGGAGGGTTCCAGTTGGTGGACGAGCGGTCGGAACTGCAGGAGCTGTTTGTTGCGGACAAGGAAATCGTGACCTTCGGTACCCTGGACGAGCTTCGGGACCGGGTGGCGTACTATCTGGAACATGAGGAGGAACGCCACCGAATCTCGGCCCTGGCCCGCGCGCGGGTTTTTGCCGAACATACCATGGAGCACCGTATGAACGAAATGCTCCTGCATATTTATCTCCACCGCTTGGAGGAGCTTGAAGTCCGGTTGCATGGGAGAAAATCGGAACTGGATATCGCCATCGAGCAGGCCGGGCCGGAAACCGAATTGGGACAATTTCTGGGCCAGTTTCGAGATACCCCCGATTTTTCGTTTAAAAAAATCATTCAACATATTGAGAGCGGCAAGGGTGCGCTGTCCGAAACAGAAACCCTTCTCCTTACGCTCAACCAGGTCATTAAAGAGGGGAAATAGCGTTGGCAAAAAATATCCTGATCATGACCCTGACCCGAATCGGGGATCTGGTGCAGGCCACCCCGCTGGTTTCTGGCTTGCGCAAAAAATATCCCGGTGCCCGGATCACCCTGATGGTGTCCAGCGATTTTGCGGAATTTTCCCACCGCATTCCCAATGTGGATCACATTATCGTCCTGAATTTGCGTCAATTTGTCGGCAAGGAAAAGAGCAAGGGAATCCTGTGGGTGGGAGTGTACGAGTATCTGAAACGGTTTCTCGATGAGCTGAGGGGGAAAAACTTCGACCTCATGGTCAATCTCAGTCATTCCAAATTAAGCGCCTTCATCAATCTCTACCTGGGGATTCGGAACCACATCGGGTTCGCGTGCAATGAAACGGGAGACCGTATGGCGAACCATCCCTGGATGCAGTTGTTCGGGATCGAACCGTTCAACCGGGCCTACAATCCGTTTAACCTGGTCGAAATGTTTACCCGAAGCGGTGACGTGGACCCGCGTGGGGAAAAAATCCAGGTCCTTTCGAGCGGTGATGACGACGCGTCGATTGGGGAAATCGTGCGGCGTGAACGGTTGGAGGGAGAGCGCCTCCTGATCGGGTTTCAGGCCGGTTCCAGCCTGGAAAACCGGCGTTGGCCGGCCTCCCGGTTTGCCGAACTGGCCCAACGGTTGATCGAGGAACACAACGCCAAAATCTTACTGTTCGGAGTGGAATCGGAATCCGTCCTGGCGCGCGAAATATTTTCTCTGACGCACCGGAAGGACCGCATCGTCGATTTGACGGGGAAGACCAATATCAGCCAGCTTACCGCATTGCTGAAAAAATGCCGTTACCTGATAACGAACGATACGGGCACCATGCATATCGCTTCGGCGCTGGGCACGCCCATCGTGGGTTTGTTCTTTGCGCATGCTCATCCTTACGAGACCGGACCCTATGCCCCCGGCCACCTGATTTTCCAGGCGCGGATTGATTGCGCCCCTTGCAGTTACGGGGTGACGTGCAACAATATTGTCTGTATTCAAAAAATCTCCGCGCTCCACGTTTATCGTATGATCCGGGAACACATGGAAACCGGGGATTGGAATGTTCCGTCCATTTCGGGTCCGATGGGAGAGATCAATGTGTATAAAACCGCGCGGGACGAATCGGGACGGATACGGCTTTGGCCCCTGGTCCGTCATGCCCTCACCGTGACCGATGTGTTCCGGGAGGCTTATTATTCGTTCTGGCCGCAAGTCCTTGGAAACGATTCCACCTGTCCGGGACCGGTCGAGGTGGCGGAGAACCTGGCCGGCCATTATGATTGCACCGGTGCGGAACGTATCATTTTCAAGGCCAGGGAAAAGCTGGCGGGATTGGACCGTCTGCTGAGTTTGAGCGGGGAGGGGATCCAGGCCACGGAAAAAGTGCTTCAGGCCAATAGCAATGGAACCGGCACCTCGGGGAAGTTCCGGGAATTAACCCGGATCATCGAACAAATCGATGCCCGGATTTCCTTGACCGGTTGTTCCTGTCCCGAGGTTAAGCCGGTAGGGGACATGTTCGCAAAGCGGAAGGAAAACTTTCAGGGAGAAAATATAGACGAACTGTGCCAGCAGACGCTGGAATGTTACGGCAAACTGGCCGCGGAGGCCGGTATCCTGAAAAGGTCGGTCTCGGAGATTCTTTCCTGGCTTGAATCCCGAGTGGATTGTGCAGATCAGATCGAGCAGAGTTCCATCAGCGCCGCCGTTCCGGGCAGATAAGAAGCCAGGTCCGACTTGGCTTTCCCCTCCAGGAAATGCTCCAGAAATTCCAGCGAAGCCCCCCCTCCGGTCGACACAAAAAAATTGGAGGTGAAATAGTTCCAAAGCATGTAACTGTCGCACTCCGGGAAGTCGATCGAGAGCAGGTTTCGATTAATGGTGCTGGACATCAGCTTTTGAATCTCGTTCTGGATGAGCCGTTTGTGCTCCACGATGGTGACCTTGTTGAGAATGGCGGCGGAATCACCCCCTCCGATGACAACCAGGAAATCTTCATTCTTCAATGCGGTGCAAAACAGCAATTTCGCCAGTTCGAGCGAACCTTCCGCATAGGAATCGCACGTGGGATGGTCGTAGGCGCCTAGAGGCCCGTTCCAAAACACGTTTTCGATGTTTTTCTCGAGGATCCTCTTTTTAAAACTCTCAATGGTTTTAGGGCCCAGATCCAATTGCAGTTCTTTGTCGAAATCGGGTTCGAGCTTGATGGTGAAGGAGACGTCCTTGTAGTCGGGGGTCACCTTATAGTCCTCGGGAAACAGGATATCCACCTTGTTTTTTTCGGCCAGGGCCAGAATTTCTTCGGCTTTTTGTATTTCATCGAGCAGATTTTTGTTGTTTTCTTCGTCTTTACTGAGTAATTTGGTGGGGATATCCTCAATATTGAGGGTTCCAATTTTGTTTCTTTGTTTCTTGGCTAAAAGAAAAGCATTAACCATTTTCCCGCCGATAAAGATTAGTTTGATTTGAGTCTCAACAAATTGTTTGAGAATGTTGATCTTATCGGAAACCTTGGCCCCTCCGGCGATTACGGCGGTTTTTTTGGGGTTGGAAATGATGCGCCTGCCGAATTGTCCCAGCCGCTTGATCTCCTCGTAAAGCAATACGCCGGCAACTACCACCTTGTCCTCCTTGCGCATGATCTGAGGAAGCATTTTTATGCTTTTGGTAACGCGGTGACTACATCCGAACGCACAATTGATATAAACGTCGGCCATGGTGGACAGTTCCTGGATGACCTCGGTCCGGTAAGTGTCCGGATTTGCGGGGTCGAGCAGGAATCGCAAATTGGGGAGAAATTTAATGCCTCCAATGGGCAACCGGTGGTGGGCGAGGATTTCAAGGGAATTCTTTAAATGGGAATCAATGATTTCCGGGGGGAAAATCGTGTAGGTGTCCCCATAGACTCTGCGGATGAGCGTATCGAAGTGAGAGCTGACGAACTGAATGTTGAATATGCCGTCCCAGCCCGTATGGTCCTTGGTTTTGTGAGGCCGGCCCAGATGCGAACCGATAATGATCCGGCAATCCCCTTCTGTCAGTTCGTGAATTTTTTTGAATGTCAGATCCAGAAATCGGCGAATTCGCGTATCGTCCGCGACCCGGTATCCTCCCTTATGTTCCACCAGGGGCACGTTGAAATCTGACCGAATGAAGATGGTTTTACCCTTCAAATCTTCGGATTTTAAAGCATCCAACGAGACCATTCCGATTTCGTTTTTCATGGGAATCCCTCAAAATTCAAGTAGTAATGGTAATTTATCTTTGCAGAAAGGGCAAAATTTCGCAACAGGAATTCCATTTAAAAAGATGAATATTGAAAAAGCGACCCGATCGGAACCCTCGATAAGACCGGGAAGGCGCGGAGAGGATGAGGGAGTTCCCTCCAGACGGTCGCGTGATTTTTAAGCAAGGATTTGGGTTACTGAAGAACCATCAAGGAACTATCGAATTAGCCCGGTGTCCTTACCGAAGAACACACTATCGAAAATGAATTTCAAGGCGCATCCAGCGCCGGGCAGAAAGGGAACAATGGTAAAAAAATTACTGGTTAACGCCGATCATCCGGAAGAGTGCCGGGCGGTCATTCTCGAAGATGGAAAAGTAGAAGATTTCATCATCGAACACGCTACACGGGAGCAGTTGAAAGGCAATATTTACCTGGGGGTCATCAATCGGGTGGAACCCGCGATCGAAGCGGCCTTCGTTGACTTCGGAGGGAAAAAATTCGGATTCCTTCCTTTCAAGGATGTGTTGCGCGAATCGTATCTCCAGACCGGGGAGAGAAAAGCCAAGATTCGCATCCAGGACGTACTGGCGCGGGGTCAAAAAATTCTGGTTCAGGTGGTCAAGGAGGGAAGGGACCACAAAGGGCCATCGCTGACCAATTCCGTCTCTATTCCCGGCCGATTCCTGGTTCTCACGTTCGGGGGAGGGGCCAGCGGAATCTCCCGAAAGATCGAGGACGAATCCGAACGCAAAAAACTCCGCGATATCGTCAGCGATTTTCAGCTTCCTGAAAACATGGGGCTCATCATACGCACGGCCGGCCTGGGGCGCACCAAGCTTGAATTGCAGAAAGATCTGCAAATGCTTCTCAAGATCTGGGAGAACCTGGAAGAGTCGATCAACAGCACGGAACAGGAGCCCCCGCTCTTGCTGTACCAGGAGGCCGACATGGTGCAACGGACGGTGCGCGATCATTTCACGACCGATATGGACGAGATCTGGGTGGACAACGTGAAATCGCACAAGATCCTCCGGCAATTCATCAAGATGGTGATGCCGCGAATGCAAAGCCGGGTCAAGTTGTATCAGGATATCCGGCCCATTTTTTCTCATTTCAATGTCGAAGAGCAAATCGAATCGATTTACAACCGCTCCGTGCCGCTTCATTCTGGCGGCTCCCTGGTTTTCGATATCGGGGAGGCGATGGTGGCCATCGATGTCAATTCCGGTAAGACCACGAGTTCGAGCGAACTCGAAACGACGGCGGTGAGAACCAATATGGAGGCCGCCGACGAAATTGCCCGCCAACTCCGGTTACGGGACCTGGGTGGTTTGATCGTGATCGATTTTATCGACATGTTTCAGAAGAAGAACAAGGCGCAGGTGGAAAAACAGCTTAAAAAAGCCTTCAAGCTGGATAAGGCGCGCATTAATCTGTCGCGAATTTCCAAATTCGGCATTATGGAAATGTCCCGCCAGCGGATGTCGCCCCCGGTGGGGGAAGGAATCTTTGAAAAATGTCCCCGTTGCCACGGGTTCGGCCACGTCAAAACCGTGGGGGCGAATACCCTGAGCGTCGCGCGGAAAATTCAGGAAGTGGTCGCCGATGGCCGGGTTAAAGAGCTTTCTGTCGAAGTCCTCCCTGAAGTGGTTTCCTATTTCCTCAATTACAAAATGGATTATTTGAAGGATCTGCAGGAGAAATTGGCCCTGAAAATTCATTTCCATGCGAAGCCGGGAATTACGTTTGAAGAATTTCAGTACAATGTCATCGAATACCGCAAGGAAGGCGAGTTGCCCCCGAAGCCCAAAGGACGGGAGTTCAAGGTGTTTTCCATGCCCAAACCCGAAGAGGCCCCGGCCGCCGCTCCGATTGCGGACAACAAGGAGGAAAAAACGGACGAGGCTCCAATTGCCCAGGCCCCGCGTCCAAAACGGGACGGGCGCCCACATCCCGGAAAACGCCGATATCCCCGGAGGTCATCCCAGGGACGGCGGTCCATGCAAAACCGGGGACGTCACAATCGGCCGCAAAGGCCGGGAGGACAGCCCCAGGGAAATTCTCCCGCTCCGGAAGGTCCCGTGCAGGATGTTTCCGCGCCGCTTCCGCAAAATGGCTATAACGCCCCACAATCCGAAAGGCCGGAACCGGGCAACGAAAAAGAATCATGGTCCCCCCGTACTGGAGGAGGGGAGAGTAAGTCCCAATATGCTGGTTATGGTTCGGAACCACGCCGGGATCAGGAATCGTCGTCCCACGATGAGGTGAAGAGCCGGGGGGATCGCTCTTCCGCTCCCGTCTCCCTCGTCTTCCCGCCGATTCTCGACGGATCGAGTCCCCGGGTGGACCCAACGGGATCGTCAGAGGAGTGACCTGCGGGTAATATTTCCGGGTGCGTTCGGGAATTCGGGGATTTACGAAGGGGGGATTGAGATGCCCGGGTTTTAAACGGCGCAGGGCAGAGCCCTGTCGATGCCCGTTATCGACGTGGAGCCTTGACGGAGCGGGCACAGCGGAAACCGGTATCCCAGAAACGGGAAGCGGCGGGGGCGAAGTTTCGATACGGAATCATGGTGAATTCTTTCATGAAGCCGTGTTCGCTCTTGTGCACGGCCCCACCCCGGGTCACCTTGAACCTTTTTCCGAAGTTGTCATCTTTGTAATCCGAATTGGGGTAGGGTTCATACCAGCTTCGCGTCCATTCGGCGACGTTTCCATTCATGTCCGAAACCCCGAAGATACTGAGATCGGTTTTGGAATACCCCACCGGCTTGACCGTTTGGCCCAGGTTGGCGCGGCTCAACTCGAAATCGTTTCCCCACACAAATAGCCGTCCATCGGACCCACGGGCGGCCTTTTCCCATTCAAACTCTGTAGGAAGCCGTTTCCCGGTCCAAAGGCAGTAGGCATCGGCCTCATACCAGCTTACGCCCCGAATCGGCTCGTTGGGTGAGGCCACGTCGTACTTGGCCCGGGGTTTGAATCGCATGAAATCCCCATAGGTTACCTCGAACCGATCCATGTAAAACGCAGGCAGTTGTAATTTTTGCGCGGGACGGGCATTGAGCGCGGCGCTCTGCGGAAAATTGAAAAATTCCTTCGAGTGTTGGGGATCGATTCCCAATTCAAAGGAGCCCCCCGGAATAAGAACCATGTCCAGGGACTCGCTTTCCCCGCAAGCGGGAAGGATCATCAGGAGACTCAGAAAAAGGATTCGTGGGGTCAAGGGGTGTCCACCGCACGCTTTTGAACCACTTGCGTTGCCGCTTCAGGGACGGGAAAGGTCCGGCTTCCATCGGGTTGATAGACATATTCGACCGTGTAACAGGCCGCCTCGTCCCTCCGGCACATGCCGGTGAGACAATCCTTCTCATTCTTGTTACAATAGTAATTGAGAATGCGCATTTTCAAAAAATGACCGTCGTGCGTTCGAACGACATAGACGTTGCGTTGCGATTCCACATTATGCGTTCGGGTCCTGTAGTTGTACCAATCGGAAAGTGCTTTGTTGAGCACTTTCCCGAATGAACGGGTGACAACCTGGTAATCGGCTACCGGAGCGGATTGAACTGTGTCGAAATCGACCGGACCGAGGTTGACCACGCCGACCTGACCCTGCGGGTTGAGTTCGCCCCCGTTGCTCATGATCTTGGTCCTTTGAAAAGCCAGATCCCAGGGGATCGAGGAAAGCTGATTCCGGTTTTTTTCGAGATCATTCACTTGAAAAGTTTTGCGGGTGGAAAAATCGACCAGGGTCCAATTGTCTTTGGACATCGCATCGATTTTTAGGACGGGATGGGTGGAGGTCGCCTGCTGTTGGATTTTTGGAGGAAGGGGAACGGCTTCAAAGTCCTCGATGTTTCCCACCATGAAATTGAGAGCCGTGTGAAGCAGGAGGGTGGCAAGGAGGAGACCCCCAAAAATTTTGATCGTGACGGGCATGCCAATTAAAAGATATATCCAATAAAAACAAATATTTTCATAGATTTAACCCTTCATCCTCTCCAGGGATAGGTTATAATAAAAAAAGCGGTTGTCAATTTAATTAAGGAAGGTCCAAAGAGTCATAATGATGAAAAACCCCGATTACGAATACAAGAAATTTCAGATCGAAAAATACCTCAAATCCGAGTTCCAGAAGAAATTTCGGAAGCAGGGGCGCATCTCCATCCGCAAGCGGCAGAAGTTCATGCAGGAGATCACCCGGAAAGCCAGCCGGAAATTCGGCAAGGATATCCTGTTCCTGATCGATTTCGAAAAAGGAGGTTTTGTTTCCCTCTTTTCACCCGCCAAAACGGAGTCTACGGACAAGGGGAAGTTGTATCAATCCTTTGCCCACGCGCAAATCTATTACACCTCCCATTGTATCGACCGGTTCAGCCAACGAACCGACACCATGGAAAATTGCATTTTGAAACTTGATGCCTACATGGGAGAGGCCCTGCTGACGTTCGGTGAAAACGAGGGGTTCCTCCCATGCCCGGTGGGGGTGTTCGCCTATACCCTGGAGGATGAACGATTGATCGTCAAAACCTTTATCAACTTCGATATGTTGTCCGAAGAGCAGATCCTGCAATTTTACGGACCGGGTACCACGTCCCTGATAGCCCAGGAATTTCTGACCGACGACTTCGACCAAAGTGATTTCATTATGATGGATGAATTGTCCGGGGAAAACGAATATCATGTTGAAGATTCCAAGAGCAACCCCTGAGACATCCTTGGAATCCCTGTTGAATGAGGGATATCCCCCGCCCTCATTGAATATCTGAAGTTTCCGATTCAAACCCCCGCTCGAAATGATCCAGATTTTCAACCTGTACAAGACCTACGGCGGAGCCGCACCTGCTCTGAATGATATTTCCCTGTCCGTCCGAAGGGGTGAATTCGTTTTTTTGACGGGCCCCAGCGGAGCGGGCAAAACCACCTTGTTGAGAATTCTCTACGGCTGGGAAAATTTCGACCGGGGACAAGTCCTGGTGCACGGGATCAACATCGTCAAGCTGAACGAAAGCAACGTGTTTCTATTGCGGCGCCGCATCGGGATCGTGTTTCAGGATTATAAACTGCTCCCGCGCAAGACTGTTTTTGAGAATGTCGCCTTTGCCCAGGAAATCATTGGCACGGAACGCAGGTTGATCCGGCAAAAGACCTGGGAAGCCTTAAGGGACGTCGGTTTGACCAACAAAAAGGATTTTTATCCGCGCCAGCTTTCGGGAGGGGAGCAACAACGCGCCGCCATCGCCCGGGCTTTGGTCAATTCACCCGACCTGATCCTGGCCGATGAGCCCACCGGTAATCTGGATCCTGAAATCGGAATCGAAATTTTAAGATTGTTCGAAGAGGCGCAGGACCGGGGTGTCACGGTGATTTTCGCCACGCACAGCCAGGAAATGGTCCGCTCCGGGAAGCACCCTGTGATCATGCTCAGCCGGGGGCAACGAATCAAACCTTGAAAACCCTGATCGCATTCATCATACGGGTGGCCAGCACCACCGGTTCCAATATCCGGTCGAACACGCAGGTGTTTTTTGTCTCGGTCGCCACCATCGCCATCGCGCTTTCCATCCTTGGGGTGTTTCTGGTTATTTTCGTCAATCTCAACTCTTTCCTGTCCACCTGGAGCGGGCAGGTGCAACTCATTATCTATTTGAATGACGATTTGACGCAGAGCCAGCTTCACCAGATCGAGCAAACCGCGAGGCAGAACGGCTTTGTGGAATCGGTCACCTTCAATTCCCGCGAGCAGGCCTGGGAAAATTTCAAAAAAGACTTTGCGGGAAAATCCGAAGTCATCGAAGGACTGGACATCAATCCCTTACCCGCATCCTTCAACCTTAAATTCAAGGAAGGGGCGGACCGGCTCGAACATATCCGGCAGTTCGCCGATTCTGTGCGCGACACCGATGGAGTGGAATCGCTGGATTATGGGGAGCGGTGGATCGGCCGATTTGAAAAGTTCATGGTCTTTTTACGGATTTTCCTATTGGGGATTGGCGGGCTTTTAAGCCTGGGCCTGATCCTGATCATTTCCAATACCATCAAACTATCCATTCTCTCCCGTCAGGATGAAGTCGAGTTGATGCTTCTCATCGGGGCGACTCCCCGGTTCGTCAAATCCCCTTTTCTTCTGGAAGGGATGATTCAGGGGGTCACGGGAGCCGGAATCGCACTCGGGATCCTCAAGGGACTCCAACTTTATATCGAATGGCAACTGCATCATACGTTTGAATCCGCCGTACATGCGATGGAAATCCAATTTTTGACTCCTCCGTTTATCGCCGGGCTGGTGGGACTCAGCGTCCTGGTGGCGGTCGTCGGGAGTTTCATTGCAATCCAGCAGTTTATTTATCCCGAGGCGAAATGAGGGGGCTTGTTATCCTGATGGTCGCCGTGGTGATATTGGGGGCGGGGTGGAATGCCCTCAGCTTCGCCAAAGGCCCGGATAAAGAGATCGATGAGATTAACAAACTCATTGAAGATGAAAAACAGCGAATGGAGGCGCTCAAGAAGCGGTTGCACGCGCGGGAGAAGGATCTCTCGGTTGTGGGAGCAAAAACCTCCTCCGTACTCAAAACCCTTCGCATGTTGAATGACGAGTTGAAGCTGAAGGAACGCGAAAACCGGATTTATCAATGGAACCTGCAATCCAACCAAAAACAGATCGCAACACTTAAAAACGGCATCGAGCAAGCGGAGCGGCAGATCGATCGGCAGAAAAATGCCCTCAGTCAAAGATTGCGGGGCATGTACAAAGAGGGGACCCTGTTCCCGGTCAAACTGATGTTTTCGGCTGAAAATTTCAGCGATCTCGTGCAACGCATCAAATACATGGAATCCATCGCGGCTTATGATGCCTCCCTGTTCAAGCGGCACGAAGAGCACCTGAAGGAACTGAAGGAGAACAAGAAATCGCTGGAGCACGCCCGCGCCAAACTGGAAATCCTGGAAAAAGCCACGCAGGAAAAGCAGATCGAAATCCAGAAAGCCAAGACGGGAAAATCCCGTTTTCTGAAGGAACTCGACCGCAAGAAAGAACTCAGCCTCAAGGCCCGGGAGGAGATTCTGGAAAGCTCCCGGAACCTGGATGCGCTGATCAACAAACTTCAGGAAAAACTGATCCGGGGAGAAAAACTGGATGTCGAGGATAAAAAAGGCCGGTTGCACCTTCCCGTCAATGGAAAAATATTAAACAAATTCGGAAGGAAACGCGACACCCGGTACTCCACCTACGTCCTCTATAACGGAATCAATATCCGGGCCGAAACGGGAACCCCCGTGCGGGCTGTTTTGCCGGGCAAAGTCCTTTATGCCGACTCGCTGGAAGGATATGGGAACCTGATCATCCTCGGACACGGAGAAGATTATCATTCTCTATACGGCCACCTCGACGAGATCCTGACGGAAGTGGGGAAGGCCGTACGGGAAGGACAAATTATAGCCAGAACGGGCGATACCGGTTCCCTCGTGGGCGAATCTCTGTATTTCGAACTCAGATTCAAGGGAAGCCCCATCGAGCCCACCCAATGGTTTGCCCTCGCAAAACGGTGAACTCTTGCAACCGTTGTGCGACGGGAGCAGAATTGCGGTATAATGATGGTTTTCTTGCCAACCCTTTTTCGGGAGATTGAACCTTGATTCCGGCGGCTGACAAAATGCGCATATTGTTAAAATCGGCGGGCGGTTTCCTGACTTGCCTGCTCGTTCTCCTTTTACTCTCTTCCGCCGCATGGGCCAAGGAAGACAGCGCCACGAAACTGGGGAACACCTACGATCGGCTGAAGATTTTTTCCGAGATCCTGTCGCTGGTGGAAACCAACTATGTGGAAGAGGTGAATATGGATCAGCTCGTCGAAGGGGCCATTCGGGGAATGATGAAGACCCTGGATCCCCACACCTCTTATTTAAACGCCGAATCCTTTCGTGACATGCAGGTGGAAACGTCGGGAAAATTCGGCGGACTGGGAATCGAGATCAGCATGCGAAAGGGTATCCTGACCGTGGTTTCCCCCATCGAGGATACCCCGGCCTGGAAAGCCGGAATTCAGTCCGGTGACAAGATCATCAAAATTGAAGACCAGTCCACCCTGGACATGACGTTGTCCGAAGCGGTGACCCAACTGCGGGGCGAGATTGGCACGCCGGTAACCATTACGATTTTCCGGGACAAAGTCGAAACTCCGTTCGACGTCACCCTGGTCCGGGACGTGATCAAGATGCGGAGCGTTCGGAACAAACTGTACAACGGCGACATCGGGTATATCAGTATCCGCAGTTTCGCGAAAACCACCACCACCGATCTGGATGCGGCCATCGTCTCGCTGGAAGATCAGGGGATCACCAAGCTGATCCTCGACCTGCGGAATAATCCGGGAGGACTTCTCAATCAGGCCGTGGAAGTGGCGGACCGGTTTCTCGACAGCGAGAACCTGATCGTTTACACCAAGGGGCGAAGCGAAGAGCAGAACATGCGCTTCACCACCCGCGACACGATCAAACGATTCCGCCTGCCCATGGTGGTCCTGGTTAATGGGGGAAGCGCGAGTGCTTCTGAAATTGTGGCCGGTGCCCTGCAGGACCTGGGACGGGCCGTGATTCTGGGGACCCCCACCTTCGGGAAAGGGTCGGTGCAGACCATCATCCCCCTCAGCGATGGCTCCGCTCTCCGGTTGACGACGGCGCGTTACTACACCCCGAGCGGAAAAGTGATTCAGGAAAACGGGATTCAGCCCGACATCCTTGTTGAAAACCCCGCTCCAAAAACGGATCTTCCCGAATCGGTTGAGGAAAAACCCGATGAAAACCCGGAGAAGGAAAATATCCGCAAGTTTCTCAGGGAAAAAGATCTCACGCGCCATTTGAAGGGAAAGAGCAGTATTGACGTGGGCGAGTCCTCGGAGGAAAAGGTCACCGATGAAACCATAAAGCAGATGGAACAGAGCAAAGATGAGGCCGATCGGAAGGAAGAGCTGGAAAAAGATCCGCAATTAAAATACGCGGTATTTCTTCTCACCGGCTGGGACGTCATGAAAGACATGCTGGATAGCTACCCGGTGGCGGGGACGAAACCCGACAACCGGTTGACTCTGAAACAACATAACTGATCGGTCCTCGACGGCGGCGGAATGTGGGTCCTTGGGATAGAAACCTCCTGCGATGAAACAGCCGCCGCCCTGGTGGAGGATGGCACGCGGATCCACTCCAACGTCATTGCCGACCAGGCCGATCTTCATGCCCCCTATGGGGGAGTGGTCCCCGAACTGGCGGGAAGGCGGCATATCGAGCAGATCGACCGGGTCATCCAGCAGGCCCTCACCCAGGCAAACGTCTCCCTCTCCGGCATCGATTTGATCGCGGTTACCGTAGGGCCGGGGCTGATCGGGTCCCTGCTGGTCGGGCTCAATGTGGCCCGGGGCCTGGCCTATACCCTGAAAATTCCTCTGGTGCCTGTCAATCATCTGGAAGGACACCTGTTCTCCATTTTCCTCCAGGAGAAGGTGGAATTTCCTTACCTCGCCCTGAGTGTTTCCGGCGGCCATACCGATTTGTACCGGGTCGATTCCATTGGGCATTTTTCCCTGCTGGGACGTACCCGGGACGATGCCGCGGGCGAGGCCTTCGATAAGGTCGCCAAGATGATGGGGCTGGGCTATCCCGGCGGACCGGTCATCGAGAAAACCGCCCGCGGTGGGAATCCGGCCACTCATCAGTTCCCCCGCCCGCTGTTGGAAAGGGATTCCCTGGATTTCAGTTTCAGCGGATTGAAAACCTCGGTTCGGAATCTTTTAATCAAGCGGGAAGGGGGCGTAGTGCCTTGGGTGTCCGATGCCGACATTGCGGCCGGTTTCCAGGAAGCCGCCGTGGACGTTCTGGTCACAAAAGTTCTTCGGGCCTGCGAACAGGAGAATCTGTGCCGGGTGGTGGTCACCGGGGGCGTGGCCGCCAACGGGGTGCTTCGAGAAAGAATCCAGATGCGGGCGCGGGAACGGGGAATCGGTGTTTTCATTCCTCAACCGGTGTTTTGCACCGACAATGCCGCCATGATCGCCTGCGCGGGGTATTTCCGATTCCAGGAAAATCCGGACCGGCAGGCCGATGTTCTGTATCTCGATGCCCAGGCGACCCTTCCCGTGGACGGTTAATCCATTCACTCCGGTTTTTCCGGGATCCTCAAATATTCATGATCTTAAGATGAGGCCACACGCGGGCTTGCCGGTAATTTGTAGAGATCCATGACCACCGCTTCAATTCCCAGGGTTCCATGAAAATTCTGATCACCGGAGGAGGGGGATTCCTTGGGCGTGCGCTATCCCACCGGCTCGCGGGGGAAGGGCACCGGGTTTCCGTTTTGGGACGGGGAACTTATCCTCAACTCGCGCCGGAAATTGAATCCATTCGTGCCGATATCCGGGACCGGGAGGCCGTTGAACGGGCGATCGAGGGAAAGGATGCCGTGTTCCATGCCGCCTCGAAGGTGGGGATATGGGGCCGGTCGGAGGAATATCAAGACATCAACGTTGGCGGTACCCGGAATGTCATCGACGCCTGTTTTAAAAATGGAGTGCCGCATCTGGTGTTTACCAGTTCGCCCAGCGTCGTTTTTGACCGGGGCGATATGGAAGGGGTGGACGAAACGACTCCTTATCCACAGACCTATTTGTGCGACTATCCACGCACCAAGGCCATGGCGGAGCAAAACGTCATCAAGGCCAACGGTCAAAATGGGCTGACCACCGTATCCCTGCGTCCGCACCTGATTTATGGCCCCGGAGATACACACCTGGTGCCCCGAATTCTAAACCGGGCCCGTAAACGGCGGCTGGTTCAGGTGGGCAGGGGGGAGAACCGGGTGGACATTGTGTATATCGACAACGCTGTCCAGGCCCATTGCCTGGCCCTGCAGGCCTTGATCGAGCGGCCGGAACGGGTGGGGGGGCGGTGTTATTTTATCAGCGATGGAACCCCGGTTTTTCTGTGGCAATGGGTGGGAAACCTTCTGGCCCGCCTGGGTCTGCCCCCGGTGGCCCGTTCCATTTCGTATCCGGCGGCATGGCGGATCGGGAGCGCGCTGGAATTCATCTACCGGTCGCTGGGAATAGGGTCGGAACCCGCAATGACCCGTTTTCTTGCCGGGCAATTGGCGACCTCACACTATTTCAATATTCGCCGGGCACGGGAGGAATTGAAATACGAACCCTTGGTGGGGGCCGAGGATGCTTTTGAGCGGCTTACCGCTTCTCTTCGGGAGGTTCGCCCATCCGGTTGATCTTGTGAGCCAGGCAACCCGCGCCGAATCCGTTATCGATATTGACCGTGCCGATCCCGGCGGCACAACTGTTCAGCATGGTTAACAGAGGAGCGATGCCGCCAAAGGAAGCGCCGTAACCGATACTGGTGGGGACCGCGATGACCGGGGAATCCAATAATCCCCCCACCACGCTGGCCAGCGCGCCATCCATTCCCGCGACCACAATCAGAACGCGGGCACGGCGGAGTTGCTCCAGCTTGTCCAGAAGCCGGTGAATGCCGGCCACTCCCACGTCAAAGATTTTTTCTACCCGGCTTCCCAGAACCTCCGCCGTAACCACGGCTTCCTCCGCAACGGGAATGTCCGAAGTCCCCGCGGAGACCACGCAGATCTGTCCCAGGGGTTTCACCTTGCGTGGCTTTTGGATGACCAGGGTCCGCGCCAGTTCGTTATAAACCGCCCCCCGTGGAACCGATTTTTTCAGCTTGAGATAGACATCCTGGCTCATACGGGTGGCGAGAACGTCGCTCCCGGCCTTGCACATCTGTTTGATGATGGAGCCGAGCTGTTTTACCGATTTCCCCTCGCAATAAATGACTTCCGGCACGCCGCTTCGCAGGGAGCGGTGGTGATCGATATTCGCGAATTCCAGGTTTTCATAGGGCAGGTGTTTCAACGCTTCCATGACCTGCGCGGGTTGCATTTTACGGTCGTAGAGGGACTGCAGAAGGTGTTTCAATCGGTCCGAATTCATTGGAGGCCCCTGATCCCGGAAAATTCAGTCGTGATATTGACCTTCATCAAATCGTCCAGCGCCTGCTGAGGAGATTTGTCATCGTGCAGGACCCGATAGGTTTCTTCGATCAAGGAAGCCTGGATGTTCAGTTGGTTTTTTAGCGCAAAAGCCGATTTGACGGTGCGTATTCCCTCGGCCACCATTTTCATGCTGTGAATGATGTCATTTAAATTTTCTCCCTTGCCCAACCGCATGCCGACCGAGCGGTTGCGGCTCAGATCGCCGGTGCAGGTGAGTACCAGATCGCCCAGGCCCGACAGACCGGCGAATGTTTCGGGCCGGGCACCGCGCGCGGTGCCGATGCGGGTGATCTCCACGAGTCCGCGCGTGATCAGGGCGGCCCGCGTGTTATAACCCAGACCCAGTCCGTCGGAAATCCCGGTGGCGATGGCGATGACGTTTTTCAACGCCCCGCCGATCTCCACGCCCTGCAGATCGGTGCTGGTGAAGACCTTCATGCGGGGATGAGAAAAAATGCCCTGTACCTCCTCGGCGATCTCCAGCGTTTCTGCCGCCGCCACCAGGGCGGAGGGAACTCCCCGGGCGACTTCAACCGCGAACGTGGGACCCGAAACCGAAGCCAATCGAATCGGGACCTCTATCGTTTGTTCCAGGATCTGATGAATGGTGCAGAGGGTATCGTTTTCGATTCCTTTGCTGGCATTGATCACCAGACACCCCGGTTGAATGAACGGTTGCAGTTTCGACACCGTTTCACGGACCACATGGGTCGGCACCACCAGGATCAAAACGTTTTTGCCCCGGACCGCCTCTTCAAAGGAATGGGTAGGACGCACATTGCCGGGCAGGGGATAGCCGGGCAAAAAGAAGCGGTTCTCGCGGTGCTCCTGCATGATTTGGCACAGGTCCTCCTCGAATACCCAGAGGTCAATGGAGTGCCCGAGAGACGAAAGCATCAGGGAAAGTGCTGTTCCCCAACTTCCCGCTCCCACGATTCCAATTTTGTCCGCTTCCATGGGGTCCCGTTTCTAATGAGTGGAAGAGCCTTAAAGTGCAGGTATTATAACCAATTCCTGCTCCATGCAAACTCCCAATTTGCCCTTGGGAAAGGGCGGAGAATTGCCTTGTATGTGCATGGTCGTTGTGATTAAATGAAAAAAAGGAACCTGCAACACTATCAGGAAAGTCTATTACGCCCTAACTTTTAAGCGGGGCGTGCTGTTCCGTGCCCCTGATTTCACGTCTTCAGCGTTTCCGGCAATTAATCTTTTGATCAAATCTTCCCCTTCACTGTCATGGCCCATCGCGAGCGATTCAACCGCAAAGTACTGAAAGAACCCGACCAGTTTTTATCCCTGAGCGACCGGGTCGTTCATTATATGTCCGACCACCAACCCGCCATTGTGACGGGCATTGTGTTGCTGTTCATCGTGTTCGCCGGGGGACTGGGTTACCATTTTTATACGAAATCCATGGCCGACTCTATGGAAGCCCGTCTGTATCAGATGGAAAAGGTTCAACAGACGGCATTGGATGAGAATAAGAGCCTCAAAGATTTGCTTCCCCAGTTGGAAACGCAATATTCCGAAATCAGCGGAGAATCGTACAAAAACCGCGCGGCTTTGATCCTCGCGGATGCCCTTTATCGAATCCAGAATTATGACAAGGCCATGCAGTATTACCAGGAAATCCTGGACCGGTCGGGAGAAGATCAAATCATACATCAGGCCGCGCATGCGGGGCTGGCCTATTCGCTGGAAGGCAAAAAAGAGTACAAAAAGGCGAGCGATACCTACAAGGTAATTATCGAACAAACCAGCGATATCCCTAAATTCCACCTTTACTTCAGCTTGGCTCGAACCTATGCATTGAGCGGCGATACCAACGGTGCCCTGCAGACCTTGCGTGAAATGAAAACCCGGTTTGCGGGACATTCGCAGATCGATCGGGTCGATCAGGAAATCGAGAAGCTCCAGGCAAAGGCTTAATCCTGCTGGCCCGCCCAGCTCACCCCATGCCATTATTCTCCAAAAAGATCGCGCCGCTGATCCTGGGAATGGCGGTTTTTTTCCTTATTCTCATCCCCGTCTCAACCTCTTTCGCCATCCAGTTTATTTCCGAAGAAACCGAAGTCGAGCTGGGACGCGAGGCCGACAAGCAGGTGGTCAGCCAATACGGGATCTATCAGGACAAGGAGCTTCAGCTTTACGTCAATTCCATTGGCCAGCGCCTGATTTCAAAATTGGCCGATCCCATTTTCAATCCCTATCAATTCAAAATTGTGGATAGCTCCGAGATCAACGCGTTCGCGCTTCCCGGGGGATTCATTTATGTGACCACAGGCCTGTTGGCCGTCCTGAATAACGAATCGCAACTGGCCGGAGTTCTGGGACACGAAATCGGCCACGTCACCTTTCACCACGCCGCTAAAATGATCGTTCGCCAGATCGGTTCCCAGATCCTGAGTCTGGGGGGGGCGCTCGCCAGTCCCAAGAATGCCGGACAATGGCTTATCCTTTCCACCACCATGTTTCAGACGATCAACCTGGGTTATGGGCAGGAAGCGGAATTGGAAGCCGACTCGCATGGAATCATGAACGAATTTGAGGCCGGGTACGATCCCCAGAGCATGGTCGCATTTTTAAAGAACCTGAGGCAACACGAGATTCTTTCCGGACAAAATTATCACAGCTTTGTGGCCACCCATCCCGAAACCAAGGAACGCATCATCAAAGCGGACATGATGGCCACCACCGTTTCCCGCCGGGCTCCCCACCTGATAAAAAATCGGAGTGAATATCTGTCCAAACTCAAGGGGCTGGTTTACCAGGGACCGCGGGACAAAAGTGATACCCGTCATTATGACCCCATGTATATCGATATCTACGAGGTAAAAGAGGGGGACACTTTTTCCAGTATCGCCAAAAATCTCTTGAATGATCCGCAAGCCGACATGGAAACCGCCGTGCTCAACGGAATGAAAATTGACGACCCTTTGACCCCGGGCGATACGGTGAAACTAATCCGCAAGGGAACCCTCAAGCAAAAACAGCGGCTCACCGTGGAACCGGATCATACCGCCCAGGCCCCCAGCCCTCCCGCCGGCCCACCGGATATCCCGCGGGAAATCCCCGAAGAAGCGTTTCCGCAACCGGAAAGACGCTGATCCCCGTTCGGATGGATGATTTCCGGGTCCTGGAAAAACTGACCTACGTCCACTTGAAACCCGAAGGAGAAATTTGCAACCGTCTTCCCCGGGGGACGCGCGTCCACCTGGTCCAGAAAAAAGGGGACTGGACCAAGATTGTCTGGAGGAATGGCAAGAAAAAGGGATGGATTCCGTCTTTTCCTGAAAA
>Ga0066640_10000399_pt1 | contig 25084 bp, 21 predicted proteins | sample CryGeyCG2114_020_2_FD_59505 | JGI IMG/M metagenome (GOLD analysis project Ga0066640, IMG submission 59505) | Groundwater microbial communities from aquifer - Crystal Geyser CG11_big_fil_rev_8/21/14_0.20 | ecosystem: Environmental > Aquatic > Deep subsurface > Groundwater | place: USA: Utah... | reverse complement strand
TGAATATTGGATTTATAGCCCCCGAGAGCTAATTAGCAAAAACCGTTCTACGGAGCCATTTTTTTCTTAAATTTTATATATTACAAACAAGAATGACTCCCATATGGCAACAGCTAAGAAAGGCGACTTCGTCGAGATCGATTATGTCGGTTCCACAGAAGATGGCGTGATATTCGACACTTCTATCGGCGTAGAGGCTGATTTCGAAGGTGTCATGGATGATACACGCGACTATAAGCCGCTAAGATTCAAGCTCGGCTGCCATGAGATCCCGCCAGCGATAGAAGAAGCGATCCTTGGCATGGAAGAAGGTGAATCAAAGACATTCAGATTATGCCCAGAAAAAGGCTACGGGCCACATGATGATCATAAGATTCGAGAGATACATCTGAATCACCTAAGGAAAGGAGCACAAAAACCTATTCTCGGACAGCAGATGGTGCTCACAGACAATAAGAGCCGTGCAATGCCAGGCAGAGTCATAAAAGTCGAAAATGACACGATTTCAGTCGATTTCAACCATCCATTGGCTGGGAAAGTCCTGGTATTCACTGTCAAGCTCCTTAGCGTGAATAAAGATAAAGGCCCTTGCGAAGAACCGATCTGAATTTTTCTAGAAGATTTATCAAATCTATACGAAACGTTTAAATACTTGTTAGTGTATATACCACACTATCAACAGACAAAGGTGATATCATGTTGGAAGAAAAGATAAAATTACCATATATGGACGCACAGAGAGTCACAGATGAGATTGGAGATTTCGTGATAGACACAGTGCTCGGCCAGGGAAGAAGCGGAGCGGTCATCGGACTCTCCGGTGGAATAGATTCAAGCACTACAGCAGCGCTCATCAAGAGAGCTTTTGATATATACAATAAAGACAACCCAGAGAATCCGCTCGAGCTTGTCGGCTACATGCTTCCATCGAAGATCAACAGCGAAAAAGATACAGAAGACGGAGAACGCATGGCAAAACATCTTGGGATCAGATATGAGATCCTGAATCTAGAGGCAGAAGTCGAAGCGCACAAGAACACATGTCCAGAAGTGTTCCAGGAAAATTATGCAGAAGATAATGTCAAAGGAAAACAAAAAGCGCAGTACGACAAAGGGAACATGATCTCGAGGATCAGAGGCAATGTCATCAATACAAAGGCAGCGATCGAGAACAAGCTGGTCGCAGGCACAGGCAACAAAGATGAGGATTTCGGTATTGGTTACTATACTCTGTTCGGCGATGGCGCAGTGCACTTCAGCTCAATTGGAAATCTTTCTAAGCGGCTGGTCCGGCAGATGGGCGCTCACCTAGGTCTTCCCAGAGATCTTGTAGAAAGAGAGCCATCTGCTGGACTTGAGCCTGGCCAGACAGATTTTGGTGATCTTGGATATGGATATGATGCAGTAGAGATCGTGACAGAAGGAATAATGCAAGGCTTCACAAAAGAACAGCTCTACACGCACCCACAAGTGACAGGGCTTGTCGAAAAACAGATAGCATCACTTGAAAATCCAAGATTAGGCAACGTAAAAGAAGTGGTCGATGATATAATGAGACGTCACAGAAGCGCGAAAGGAAAGATGGAATTGATCCATCCTCCTTCTGCGGAAGTGACACTTGATTACAGGTGATAAAAAATGCCGACTAAAGAGGAGATACAGAGATTCAGGAACCCATTCCCGACGACAGATATTATCATTGAATATTATGATGGAAAGAAAGATGGGATCATCCTGATAACAAGGAAAAACCCACCATATGGGATGGCGATTCCAGGCGGTTTTGCTGAATATGGATTGACACTTGAAGAAAACGCGATCAAAGAAGCAAAAGAAGAGACTGGTCTTGATGTGATTCTGGAAAATCCAGAGAGACCATTGTGTGTCCACTCTGATCCGGATCGTGATCCGCGCGCGCATATGATCAGCATGACATACATCGGTCGTGGACGTGGGGTCCTACAGGCAGGAGATGATGCGAAGACCGCCACATTGTACACGATCTATGAAGTCAAAGAGTTCATCCAAAAAGACGCGCTTGCTTTCGACCATAGCAGGATACTTGAGAAGTATCTTGCACACAGAGGATACAGATGAAAAAAAGATTAGGCAGAGTTGGATTCGTAGCAAGATCAAAGCCACTTCATAACGGCGGCGCTGTCGTGCTTGATGCGATCTGCTCACAGGTAGATCACCTTGTGATGGGCATAGGAAGCTCTAACAAGTATAATATCAGGAACCCATTCACAGCAGAGGAATCAAAAGAGATGTTTGAAGCATATCTTGACAAGCGACACACAAATTATTCAGTTGTCTTTGTCCCTGATTTTGGTCATCTACCTGGCGGCGAGGACGGACAGAAATGGGTTGATTATATCATCAAGAATTATGGAGAACTTGATTACTTCATCACGTCGAATCCTTATGTCCATGAGCTTCTTGAGCCGCATTATGAGATACTACATCCTTCAGAGCTTGTTGAACCAGGAAAGGGGCTGGTGCTACGTGCGACTGAAGTGCGTGTCGAGATGGCGCGTGGCGGTGACTGGGAGTCTCTTGTCCCTATGCAAGTGAGAGATTATATCAAAAACAATGGCCTCGATAAGAGATTTCAAAAAGAGTTCGGCAAAGAGACTCTTGAGCGATTCCTTTGTATAGATTATTCAAGCTATGAAAATAAGGATGATGAAAAAAAACACACGACCGAGAGATAGCAAAAAACAGATAAAAAAAGAGGTAAGATCTAGCAAAAAAGGATTTCAGAAGCCAATATTTTTCAATAAGATCAATATTTTTTGATACATCTCAATAATTGCACCATTCTCTCCAAAAGATGGATTATGTGGTTCTCTTTTTAAAGACATAAAATAACATGCATATAAAAGAATATAGCCTAAATTAACTGTGGAAACAATAAAAGATATGACTATATTAGACAGAATAAGCTCTTCTGCGTTCTTCAATGATTTTCGGGTCCGTAGATCAGATGATAAAAGACTTATTGTCAGAACATTCAACCTGTCTACATTTGATTCAGAGAAGAGGATATTTATCCTAAATGAATTCAGAAAGATGAAACTTATCAAGCTAGATGGGCTTCTTGATGTAATCTCAGTAGACATATCTCATGATAAACTCACACTTATTTTTGAAGATTTCAATGGGATAGCATTGTCTGATGTCCTAACAAAAAAAGAGACATTAAATATCACTCACTCTCTTGACATCGCGATCTGCATATCACACTGTTTATTTGACATATACAATCGCGGCATAATCGTCTATAGCATGCTGCCACAAAATATTCTCATCGATCCAGAGAAGCACATATGCAAAATTGTCGCATTCGGTGGTGAACTTATACAGAAACATTCTCAAAAAGCGATCGCAGATATTAATGTGATCACAAATATACTCCCATATATCTCACCAGAACAGACAGGACGTATCAATCAAAAGATCGACCACAGGTCTGACTTATATTCATTCGGTATAATATTGTATCAGCTCTTCACTGGAAAACTGCCATTTGAATCAGATGATGCGCTGGAACTTATGCATTGCCATATCGCAAAAGATCCATTGGATCCAGACAAGATAAACCAGAAGATTCCTGGTCCGATCTCAAAAATAATCTTGAAACTCATCTCTAAATCTCCAGATGATAGGTATCAAAGCGTAAAGGGCTTGATATATGACCTTGAAATATGTGCAGAATTACTTAAAAAAGGCAAGATTGATAAATCATTCCAATTGGGCGCAAACGATATCCGATTAGGGGAGTTTCAGATCAATTCGGGAATTATTGGAAGAGAGTCTGAAAAAAAACAGCTTCGTGCAACATTCTCTGAAACCTTAAGAGGCAAAAGCCGATTTGTATTTGTCGCAGGAAAAGCAGGATCAGGCAAATCAACATTTGTGGATAGTATCCAAGAAGAAGTTATGAACTCTGGAGGATATTACCTTACTGGTAAATTTGAGAAGTTTATGATCGACAAGCCCTATAGTGCGATCATACAAAGCCTCAATTCGCTATTTATGCAGATAATGATGAGGGGCGAAGAAGAGAATTCAACATGGAAACAGATATTTCTTCATGAACTAGGCAGCAATGCAAGCATAATTGCTGATGTAATACCGAGATTTTCAGATATTGTCGGAAAACAACCAGCACCAATAGAAGTATCTTCTTTTGAAGGAAGAAACAGATTCCAGCTATCTTTCAAAAAATTGCTTGATGCATTAATCAAAGCTGATAAACCAATTGTCTTTTTCTTCGATGATATTCATTGGGCTGATTCTACAAGCATTGATGCAATAAAAAATCTGGTGATAGATCACCTAAACAGCAAACTGATGATCATCTGTGCATATCGAGAAGAAGAGATTGATTCATCTACAGAACACTTAAGATTTATAAGACATCTGCAAACCACAAATCCGGTCGAGATACAGATAAACCCATTAAAAAAAGAAGATATAAATGATATGGTGATTATAGCTTTGAGATCTGATTCTGAAGGATCTGGGATCTTATCTGAGTTGATCTATAAAAAGACAGGAGGAAATCCTTTTTTTGCAAAGCAATTTCTAAAGATCCTATTCGAAAAAAGATATATCTTTTTTGAAGGTAAAAAAGGATGGAACCTGAAGCTTGAAGAGATCAAAAAACTCCCAATAACAGAAAATGTAGTCGATATCATTCTTGATTTGATAAAAAACCTCCCTGAATTGACAAAAAGCATCCTGCAATCTGCTGCATGTTATGGCCATGAATTCTCATTAAAACCCATATCCCGATTGCATAAGATTAGTGTCGAAAAGGCAAAAACAGCCCTATTTCCAGCAATAACACAAGAGATAATAACAATGCAGGATTCAAGATTCAGCTTTTCACATGACAGGATACATGAAGCGATATATTCTAGTATCAAAAAACAGAATCGGATGAAATTGCATTATCAGATTGGAAAGATCATGCTTGATGAAACAAAAGGCAAAAAACATATAGAAGAGATATTCAATGTTACAAACCAACTCACACGCGGAACAAAACCGATTATACAACATGAGAGGCACGAATATGCAAAAACATATTTTTTAGCAGGAAAAAACGCAAAGATGGCGAGTGCATATGCAGAAGCAAGAAAATATTTCCGAGAATGCATCAATTTTCTGCCAACAGATTGCTGGGAATCAGAGTATGAATTTTCACAAACTACTTATTCTGAACTTGCGGAGAGTGAATTCATAAATAACAACCCTAAAGAAGGCGAAAGAATCTTTAATATGATTGAAAAAAATGTAAAAGATACTCTTGACTTAGCCAATGTGCACCATAGAAAGATAAATATCTACACTCATGAGAATAGATTTAAAGACGCAATCTGTTTGGGAATAAACTCTGCAGGATTATTGGGTGTCAAGTTATCACAGAAACCAAACAGATTCTACGCCATATTGCAAATCTTGCTTCTTAAACATAAATATAGAAATAAACCTATCGAATACTTCAACAATCTTCCAACATTAAAAGAAAAACGTGTCATTTTGGTCGAAAATCTGCTCACAGATCTATTATACCCATCATATCAAATCGACATAAATCTATACCAGATAATCATTGTAGTACTTTTTAAACTAATTATAAAACACGGCAATACGGGAATTTCTCCCCCGATATATAATGCATATGCAACGATACTTGTAGGTGCATTCAGCAGATACAGACAGGGATATGATTTTGGCAAACTAAGCTTAGATCTGATGAAACGGACAAATGACCAAAACAAATCTGGTTTGGTCTATATGCAAGATGGCGCGTTCCTGACAAGATGGGGTGAAAGACTTATTGATGCAAAGAGATATCTCGATCAGGCGATCGATCTATCAATAAAAATGGGCGATTTTGCAACTGCAACAAGTTCTATTGGATTTAGATTCTTTTTTGCATATCTTGTCTGTCAGACACTCGAAGAATTATCTGAAGAATGTGAAAAAGACATCAAACTACAAAATCAGATGAATGATATAACAATAATACACGGTACTATGTGTGGTAGGGAATTTGCTCTTCGATTCATGGAAACAGAACAAGATGAGCACCATTATGAAGCTAATGATGAAATATTTAAAGAATCATTTGCAGATGATATTCCACCGATCAAGACATTCATCCATCTCGCGCGAAACACCCATAATTACCTGCTTGGAAATTTAGAGCGAGCATTGTCACATGCAGAAGAATGCGATAAAATTGTACGTGCGAATTTTGCGGCAGCCATAATACAGGAACACAATTTTCTTTATGCGTTGTCGTTATTAGGAATCACAAAAAATAATCAATCTGACAGACGCAACATCAAATCATCAAAGATCAAAAAATTGATCAAAAAGCACAAACAATGGGCAGACATAGCTCCACAGAACTATCTGCATCAATATTTATTGATGTGCGCAGAATTCGCACGAGTACGCAATGAAAATGATGATGCTAAAAAGTTATATCCCCTTGCTGTTTCTGAAGCTATCAATAATGAGTTTGTCAGGGATTCTGCGATAGCCAAAGAATGCGCAGGGGAATATTTTCTGTCAATTGGTGAGATCGAACAGGGAAGAGAATATATCATTGATGCATATGATACATATACCCGTTGGGGTGCCAAATTAAAAGCCAAACAGATGACTGAAACCTACCCAGCATTCCTGTCAGAGATTGGGATAGACCAGAAAAATAAAATGTCAACACTAGACCTGAATTCTATAATACAAGCATCGCAGAGCATCTCGATGGTGCTTGAGCTTCCAAAGCTTCTTGACAAGCTTATTCGCCTGGTTGTGGAGAGTTCTGGGGCGCAAAAAGCATTTCTGATAACCTTTGACAATCAAATACCAAAAGTATCAGCACATTATGATAGCAGCACAGACAATATATTGACAACCATGTCACCTCTGGAGACGCATTCAATGGACCTATGTATACCAATCGTGAATCTAGTGAGACGTATGAAGACAGACATCATATTGGAGAACGCGTCTCAAAATGGAGATTACACAAAAGATGAATATGTGATGAAGGCACAACCAAAATCTTTGCTCTGCTCACCTATCCTTAGACAAAATAACCTGCAAGCGATATTATATATAGAGAACAATGAACTCACCAATGCATTCAAACCTGAAATTATAGGGCTCTTAAAGACACTCTGCTCTCAGGCGGCGATATCACTTGAGAATGTGCATCTTTATGCCAATCTCAAAAAAGAGATCGATTTTAGAAAAAGATCCGAAACAAAAGTGAAGAACATATTGAATCAGAAGACTGACTTCATAAATCATGTGGGCCATGATCTGAGGACACCGCTCACACCGATAATCAACCTCCTGCCGACCCTGAAAAAACATGTCGCTAAAAACAAAGATGCTAGCCAAGCATTGGAGATAATCATCAAGAATACAGATACACTCAACAACATATTAAAAGAGATGTTCATGTTTTTGAATCTACAGAGTGGCTTCACAGTATTTGATATGAAACCAGAAGATATCGAGAAAATAATATCGGATGTGGTCGCTATTTGTTCGGAATCTGCCGCAGAAAAGAAAGTGAAGCTCATCAATAAGATCAAAGGGCCTATACCAAAAGTGAACCTAGACATAATGCAGATAGAAGATGTCTTGAAAAGACTTATAACGAATGGCATCTCGTTCACTAACCGGGGAGGATCAGTGGCTGTATCTATAAAAGTCAATTCTGATAAGATCATTGTGGCCATAGAGGATACAGGCATAGGTATAGCAAAAAATAATCTTGAAAAGATATTCAATGAATTCTACAAGACAGATTATGCAAGACACGAACATACAAGCGGACTTGGCCTGACTATCTGCAGAAAAGTGATAAATGCGCATGGTGGAAAGATATGGGCAGAGAGTGAAGGGGATCAGAAAGGGACCATGATCAAATTTGAACTTCCAGTAGTGAAAATAAAAGAATAACAAAACCAGGATCTGCCGAAATGGATATCTTAACAGACCTTCGCGCCGTCGTCTATATCTGCGATGATATCTTCCTTGTCTGTCGCAAGGACCTTTCTTTCGAATATGATTTTTCCGCCGTTCACTTCGAACTTGACTTTCATGAAATCTTTGTATGTGATCTTCTTTGTATTCATAGCCATCCCTTTTGGAGCCACGCTGTCACCCGGCACTGAATCTTTCGCAGACAATGTGACAACTTTCTCGTCCTTCTCTGCTGCAAGAAGCATGCCCTGGCTCTCGACACCACGGAGCTTTGCGTATTCCAGATTGGCCACTATGACCACTTTTCTTCCTGTGAGCTCTTCTTTTGAAAAGAACTTTTTCAGGCCTGCGACCAATTGCCGCTTCTCTTTCCCAAGGTCGATCTGCAAGACATATAATTTCTCAGCGTCCGGATGGTCTTCTACTGAAATTATCTTCGCGACTTTAAGGTCGAGCGGAAATTCAATTGGTGCCTGCGCCACAGTCGGCAGTTTTATCTCTTCTATATTTTTGAGCACGATCTCTGGCTTTCCGATCTTATGGGGGCCAAGCACGGATGACAGTGATTTTTTGTCAAGCGTTAGGTCTAACTGAGCCCCAATCTTCTCAGCGAACGAAGGCATGACTGGCTTTAGCAATATCATGATATCCCTGACAATCGAGACACAAGTGGAAAGCACCTGATGAGCATCTTTCTTCCCTTCTTCGGACTTTACTTTTGCCCATGGTTCATTCGCCTGGAAGAACTTGTTGCCTTCTGAACTGATGTAAAGGATCTTCTTTACGACTTCTCTTAGATTATATCTACCATATAGCTTGACCGTCTCGTCTGAATCTATCTTTATCTTCTTCAATAATTCCAGACAAGATACATCTGTCACATCGACTGTCGATGAATCGAAGTTCTTCTCAAGAAAAGACAATGTCCTATATACCAGATTGGCGATATTTGCGACAAGTTCCTTGTTTATCTTCTCCTGAAAATCAAGAAGATCAAGATCCACATCATTCATGTGATCGGTCAGGTTCGCGGCATAATAATATCTCAGCAATTCAGGATCAGGACACATCTTCAGGAACTCTTTCGCGTTTAGGAAAGTGCCTCTTGATTTTGACATCTTCTCATGATTCACAGTGAGAAAACCATGCACAAGGATGTTATCCGGCAGTTTCATCCCTGCGCCCATGAGCATAGCAGGCCAAAAGAGCCAATGGAAATAGATTATGTCTTTTCCGATGACATGCATTATCTTTGAAGCGTTCCATTCATTGATGGTCTTATCAATGTCACCACTATTATAATTTGCGAAACTGGAGATATATCCAATAGGCGCATCGAGCCACACATAGAAATATTTCTCTGTCCCGGGTATCTTGAAACCGAAATATGGTCCGTCCCTGGATATGCACCAGTCCTCAAGACCTTCCTTTATCCAATTCATGATCTGGTTCTTCACATCCATCTGGAGATTCTTGTTGGATACAAGCCAATCCCTCAGCTGATCAGAGAATCTGCTCAGCCTGAAGAAAAGATGTGACGATGTCTTCCGTATCGGCGTGTTCTTGCAGATCGTGCAGAACGGCTTCACAAGATCAGTCGTCTTATACGCAGTATTGCATTTCTCGCACTGGTCGCCATATTGGTCCTCTGCTCCGCATTTTGGACATACGCCTTTGACAAACCTATCTGGCAGGAACCGTTTGCAGTGCTCGCAGAAAGTGAGCTCCATATCTTTCTCATAGATATGCCCCGCATCTTTCAGACGTAGATATATCATCTCTGCAAGTGCTTTGTTCTCTGCACTGTTTGTGCTGTAGAATGAATCGAATTCGATGTGATAGCTAGCAAAATCCTCCTGATGCTCTTTTGATGATGTTGCTATCAGTTCTTCAGGAGCTATCCCAAGCTGCTTCGCTTTTATCTCGATCGGAGTCCCATGGGTATCATCGGCGCAGCAGTATACTGCATCTTTTCCCATCAATTTCAGGAACCTGACAATGATATCGGTCTGGATATATTCTACAAGATGTCCTATATGGATGCTGCCATTCGCATACGGAAGGGCGCTTGTTATGATGATTCTTTCTTTGTCTGCCATTCTGCAGTCTGGTGAAGCCATAAGGGTATTTAAAACTCACGGAAATTATATATAGTGCAACAAAGATTATTCTATATGGAGGGGAACCACATCGTAAAAAAGACATTATGCTCAATCTTATTAGGCATCAGTCTTGCCATGGCACCGATAGATCATTCTGCCAGACCAAAACAGGCTATGGCCGAGACGCTCGACCAGACATTAGCGCATTATTCAAGTATGCCTTTAGGAAGAGTAATGAGACAGACACAATTCAAGTTCATCTCGACATTCGGGGACATGTTCATATATGACAGAAGGGATTCATCCGGCACTACGCTCACACTCGTCGCAAGATCATATACCAGTTATAAAAGCAGCGCTATGGAAAAGGTGAGACATCATCTTGATAAGATCGCGCGTGAGTATCATCTTGATAACGATGAGGCCGCTTCTGTGAAAAGCCACATCAATGGTCTGATCCGCGCAGTCCCTTATTTCAGGGTCGATGTCCGTTATACGATCGACAAAGAAAGAGGCGCGATATTTGTCTATCAACATGTCGATGGAAGGAATGACAAGCTGTTAGGTAAGAGATCCATATCAAAGAAAGCCTCATTATCATTATTACATTATTCTGACAGGATATTCATGAAGCGGCCGTACATAGACACAATCATATGCAGATTCTATAAAGCTGTGAACTGGCCCGGACGGCTGGATTTCGAGAGAAGATGACTTGATAAGGACAAGAACCTTGATGCCTTAATCATCATCCAAATCAGGTTCGCCTTTCTTCTTCGGAACTTTCATCTTCTTTGTTATGTCGATGTTCTCGCCGCACTTCTCGCAGTTTACCCTCAAAGTCTTGACACCCTGGATGCTCTTTCGCTTGAACGGGATGATAAGTCCACCTTTGTTCTTGCATTTAGGGCAGACATAATCGATCTGGGCTTCTAAGGATTCTTCATACTTTTCTTTCTCGACTGTGTTTCCGCACTCAGGACAGACATATTCCTTTGCACGAATCTTTGCTTTTCCAGTCTTCTCATCACGTGGTTTTCCCATCTTCGCTTTTCCGCATTTGGGACAGTCCTGTTTATAGACCCAGCAGATGGCTTTTCCACCATCACCGATTGTCCGATTAGTGAAATATACACATTCATCTGTTGAATTTGGAAATTGTATCTCTGCCATCTTGATTCCTCCTGAATAGAATTCTGAGTATCTTTAGGGATATATATTGTTTTCCCTCACTTAGGCATTGTAGATAAAATGAATGATCTCAGGGATAATCGTCTGATAATGGCCAGAAGATGATTTTTGTGCAACCATAAACTCGCGGATTGTCTTTTAGGTCTTCAATCAAAAGATTTCCTCAAAAGCCATGTCCAAGTCGACGTTGGATATTTGGTGATAAGTTCAAACCGATATCCCATGGCAGCCTTAGTCTCACCAAGAGCTTTTGCTGCTTTGTATGAAAAATACAGCACATCATCTTTATAATCATCTGTTTTCAATATTTCATATCGTCTCATGACTTCCATGGTGTCTTTCCATTCTTTTAGTTCAGATGAACTATGAGAGAGACGCATAAGGAGCCTTGCTTGGACGGTCTTATGTCTTTTTACTACTGCAGACACCAACTCTCTGAATTCTATAGGATCACCTGGATGCAGATTTGATGATTTGAAATCGATTATTTTCTGTTCTATCGTACTATAAGCTTTCTCAAAATGCGGTCTTGCTGACTTGAAATCTTTTATGTCATAAAAGAATTTTCCAAGAAAATAGTCTCTGTCCTTTGGAACATGGATTCCTCTCTCACCTTGAAGATCCTTGACACCGCCAGTATCATACCATGTCGGATCGATATGGGATATCACTATCTTATCCTTATGCATGAACACGAGGACATTCCAGTCATGGGGTGGATTCAGATTGGCGAGATCCCGATTTGTCGCATAGATGTTTTTCAGATTATCGTTTATCCCTTTGAACAGGTCAAATACGTAGATGAATGAACTTGCGTATCTTTGACATTCGCCTTTGCCTAATCTGAAATAGAATTCAAGCGACTTCATCTTCCCATTGATCCTTTGGAATTCTTTATCATTATCGACATCGACATAAGAGAATCTTTTTGCCACTAGATTGACTGCGAGCATTATCGCCTCAGATGCGTTGATAGAAGAAATCTTATCTCGTGTATAGCCAAGCTTTGCGGCTTCTTGCCAGACAAGATTGTCAAAAGTCTTTGTCTTTATCGTGTCCAGATCAACATAGTTCGCCTTAAGTCTCATCTCCAGATCAGATGGCAAAGCGATCTTATCATTGCTAAGAATTGCATCAGTCAAAAAAAAATTTTCATAGAATATCTTATCCCCATATATTTCTGAAGTCTTTTTTTCAACTGCCGTTGGTTTGATCACTGTTTGTTTGACTTTTTTCACCGGTCGCACTATCGTAGGCCTTATCACTGGCGCAGATGTCTTAACAGTGCCGCAGCCAATACCAAGAGTTGCTGCGAGTGCTAACGCGACTAAAGATCCCTTCCCCATTGTAGGATCAGATATCTATTAGAATATTTAAATCTGTTGGGCAGATATCCGTTTCAGTTCGATCGAGACAGCATCCCGTTCTACCCTGATGTTACGCGGACAGATAGTATATCCATAATCATTTTTTTCGCAGTACTTTAGGATCTTATCTTTTGTTTCATCAGAATCAAACGCCACACAGACGACAGTGCCTTTTCTGTCTCTGTGGATTATATCATGCTCTTTTAGATCGGCTTTCACTTTTGACGCAAGACCGTACAAGAAATCTAATCTATCTTTGAGACCAGAAAGTTTCTCAAACAACAGATCAAAATCAAGCTCAGAATCTTCTATCTCAAGATCATGATCACTAGCTATGAATCCACCTTTGCCAAGATCAATCGGTTTCCACTTGCCAAAAGAGCCAATTATGAAATCACCGACAGTCGCTTCTTTCTCGCCGATGCTTCCTGACGCGTCGTTTATCAGGGTGCAACCCGCAGTCTTACATCTTTCAGAGATATGTTCCATATCCTGAAGTGCCATATAACCTGCGCTGCTTGTGATCAACAATATAGAACCTGTCGGAAATTTGGCATCAGAAGGGATCAATCCATCATCTGTCTTGATATAATCAAAAGCAAACCCTGCTTTCTCGCAGTCCTTTGGATAGCTCATCCAGCCTCCCATGTCCTGCAAAAGCACTTTTGAGCCTGAACATAAAGAAAGCGCTGCTTTGATCGCTTTTGCGCCTCTTGGTGTGAATCTGACATACATCTTGCCAGTCAAGCCCTTTAGCAATTCCCTGCATCGTCCTTTCATACAGAATAGTAGAAGACAAGTGATTATTATGGCTTTCCTTTCACCAGATGCCGCCGAAGCTTCCGGTCACGTATACTGCATCCTTTGGAACTTCAGACATGTTCACATACAATATACCGTCTCCTCTTTTTGCCCATAGACCTTTTGCTAAAAAATTGAAGAAATAGTCATTGAATTCCCCAAAAAACCCTAATGTTCCAGAATGACCACTCATGAAATGTTCATCATCGATCTTTGGTGAATATCTAAGCATGATATTCACATTCTTAAAACCAGTCCGAAGATTTATTCCCGCAGCATTATCACTTAGGTTGATCTCTAATCCCCCCTCTGCAAACATCTTATCAGTCCCAAGCAACACTCCGAATCTCGCATCACGATCATCGATATCGGCGAACAAGAATGTGCCACGCATCTTTGAATAAGCACGTCCTTTCAATAATTCCGCATTTGATACTTTCACAGGAAAAGGACTTATTTGATACATCGTGCTTTCTTTGAAATATTCCTGAAGCGATCTTTGATCCATCTGAGACCCAAAAAGCGGCATGAATGCTTCCATACGCATACGGGTCTCAAATATATCCTGGATAATTGTACCTTTTATAGAGACAATATCTGATAATGTCCACAATGCACCGATTTTCTGATCATAGGGATAGGTGGTGAAACCAACCGCACCATGTAAAAAATCATGCAGATTGAATCCGCCAAGCAAAGCATAATGAATATCTATTTTAGTCCTTGGTTCATCTGTCTGCAACCAGTATGACCTTGAATCATCTCTTATCGATCCATCGAAAAGGACATCTAAATATTCTGGACCTTGGTTTGTGTAAAATAGATAATTATAATCCGTGCGAGCCATACCAAGCATCGCATAGTACCATAAAGGACCTATATCTTCTGCCTGGAAATGATATACCAAAGCAGAGTTCCCTTTTTTTTCCTGGCGAATATTATTATCTGTCAGTCTTGCGTTGACAAGAGCCATTTTTAAAAGTTCTTTTTCAGTAGATGAAACATTGAGAGTGAATGTTTCATTGCCTTTGGCCCTGAAATATTCTTCATACGTGAAACCGATGCCTTTTCTGCCATGATTTGTTTTATAACTGAACTGATGTCCTTCACTTGCGGTCACATCAATGAAATAGTCATACTTGAACACAAGATCAAGAGTAGTCCCAAAGAAACGTGCAAGATTATTCGGAAAACGCATGCCTTCACCGAATTTGACATTCGCATCCATTGTGAGTGCCATATTGCCTTTTGCATATGCAACAGTACCGTATTCATGACGCATGAGATCTTTTCCTTTTCGATATTCATGCGATGTATAAAGTTCAGAACGCGCATCCACTTCACCACCAGCCACCCCATGAGTATTATAGAGATTTCCGACTTCTTCTACTTTCATATTATCTAAAGTCGCTTTATAGATATTATACCATTCCTGGATTGTAAACCCACCATATTCACCATTGTTCAATTCATCTAAAGTGAATAATTCAGAAGCAAGAGATTCAAGCTTTTCTGGAACTTTTCGTTTGCTGCTTTGTGATATACGTCGAAGAAGATCAGACACATTCTCAGAAATAACATCCAGTCGACATCCATTATATTCCATGGTTGTTGGATTCTTTAGTTCGATGCCATTAGATACTTTATATCTTATATTTCCATAAAATCCGAATTTTGAACCGACCAGCCAAGGGATATTATCGTATAATGGTCCTTCATCGCCAGATGATTTTGGAATCACTATCGTTTTCTCAACCGTAGCAGTATCTTCAGACAATGTAAGATTGATCTTCTTCTCTCTCATTGAAAGATCCATCCCAGGATCTCCAAACGCAGGAGCTGCTATTCCGATCGACATTGCTGCGGCAACACTTGCGATAGCTTTTTTTAGGACCCTCATAAAATTATTTCCCCTCGAAGTGGAAAGTGATTAGAATCAAGGATTAATAAAGGTTGCTAAAAAGAGTTGCGAGCTGTGAACAGTTGATGAATCAGATCTCATAGCTAACTTTAGCCAGATTAGAATAATCAGATCAAAATTTCAATAAAGAAATCTACTCTCTCTTCCGAAGCTTGAGCCATCCGAACTTACGGATCTTAGCAGTCCTTCCAAAGCCACATGAAGAACATACTTTCTTCTTCTTATGGTATGAACTACCTCCGCATCTTCTACAGCGGATGTGGTTTATCTTACCAGACTTCTTACCCATTGAGGCAGTGCCTTTCATTTTTCAGTCACCTATTGTGGAGATATCAAAATTATCGTGTCGCCCCTGATGAAAACTTTTCCAAGCTTCCTCTTGACCTCTCCAGCTTCTCTCTCCTCAGCATCGTCAAGGACGATGTTTATGTGGATATCGAACGCTTTCAGTGTGCCAAGTATCTGCTTCCCGTTTTTCAGGTCGATCATGACTTTCTTGTTCCTTGCTAAATTTAATGCATCAAGCGGTCTCATGGCTTCCATGAGTATACACCTCACAAAAATTCATATAAAGAGGTTGAGGGGGAGTATATAAATCTATCGATAAAGACCAATGATAAGCCATTCAGACATCCTTTCGGATAAGAAGAGAATATGCGAAAGGTATCATGAACGCGAGGATATATACGCTTCCAGCAACCAGTGGATTGTGAGATATCTTCACTTTGAATATCACGGCCAGATTCTTTGACACGAAGTTGATGATCATAAGGTCTAGGATGCCTATGATCGGGATTAATGTCGCTGCGAAAAGATGATGCCTTTTCTCAAGATGTTCAAGGTCCCTGATCAGGAAATCGAAGATCACACCGAACAGGATCCCTATCCCTCCAACGATAAAATAAATCATGTACCCTTTCAGGATCAATATCAACGGAAGCAGGATGATAGCTATAAGGAAATTGATCACAAGTATGAATGCAAGACCACTCCAATATAAGAACCTATGCGAACTGTAAGTTGTCTGTTCATACGAATCATCCTTCTTCAGAGAATAATCTTCATTTCGGACAATGTCTTTTTTCTTGGTCAGCGCGATTGGCCCCCTTAGATTGCCGCTTATCATGCTGCTTCTTTCTTTGATCGTCTTTTGATAATCATCAAATGGCATTTTTATCTCAATCCTAATTTCCTGAGCACTTTCACAAACATGGAACTATTCTCATTTTTCTCTAATTGCATATCATATCGTTCGCCAAGCAGATTCGCGGCAAGTTTCTTGAAATGCTGGCTGGATGACGCTTTTGGGTGCGTATACACCACTGGATGCTTAAGCACAAGAGCTTTTCTTACGTTGTGGTCATCAGGTATGGCTATCAACACAGGTCTCTCAAGGATCCTCTCGACATTCTCGACAGACATCTCAAAATCATCATTACGGATCCTGTTTAATATGATGCCTGTGACATGACATCCTGCTTTCTCAGCGACTTTAATCACTTTCAAAGCATCAGTCACTGCGGGTATCTCTGGGTTCGTGACCACAAGCATCTCATCAGCGACACGCATAGCGGCCTGTGTCTCGAGCCCAAGACCAGCAGCGCCGTCGAGTATGACGACATCGGTGGTTCCGTGCAATTGCGGGATCACTATCGACATCCTTTCAGGATTCACTGAATTTAGTTCATCTATCGATATCCTAGACGGGATCACATGAAGACCAGAAGGATGCAGATATGCGGCATCTAATATGCTTCGTTTTCCTTTCAATGCGTCATGAAGCGTGATAGGCACAATAGGAGTACCTAAATGCAGGCCAACATTTGGTGTGTTCAGGTTTGCATCGACCAAGATGACACTTTTGCCAAACTCCGATAACGCAACTCCAAGATTGATTGCAGTGGTTGTCTTTCCGACCCCACCTTTACCTGAAGCGATAACTATGAATCTAGTCAATATTTTCACCCTCTATATCCTTTCAGGCGTATTCTATATATATAGATGTCGCCCGCGGGAATGTGTTATCTGGGGATTTAAAAACATTGTGCAAGACAAGAGATAGATATCTTTTTATTTCAGATAGATTATCCATCTCTCCTATGGACAAGTTCAGACAAGCAGTGATCAGATACCTTGCAGAGGCCACAGGCCTTGATGAGAACACCATTGAGTCTATGATAGAGATACCAAAAGAGCACAATTTCGGAGATTTCGCATTCCCATGTTTCGCTTTAGCGAAGACCATGAAGAAAGCGCCTAACGCAATCGCAGAAGATCTCAAAGATAAATTCCAGAAGACCGATCTTCTTGATGAGATAAAGGCGATCGGCCCGTATCTGAATTTCTTTGTGAAAAAAGATGCATTCGCAGACAGCGTGCTTACAGAGATATTCACACAGGGAGAGAATTATGGTTCTTCTGATGACAGAAAGAAAGTCATGCTTGAGTTCCCGTCGCCGAACACAAACAAGCCGCTCCACCTTGGACATGTGAGATTGGTCGTCTTTGGGATGGCCCTTGCAAACATCCTAAAAAAGACAGGAAATGAAGCGATCGTTGTCAATCTGCTGAATGACAGAGGCATCCATATCTGCAAGTCGATGCTTGCGTACATGAAATGGGGTGATGGCGAGACGCCAATGAGCGCTGGTGAGAAAGGCGATTATTTCATCGGAAAATACTATGTGATGTTCGCAAAGAAGGCAGAAGAGGACCCTGGACTTGAAAAAGAGGCGCAAACATTGCTCCAGAGATGGGAATCAGGAGATGCTGAAGTGAGGGATCTTTGGAAAAAGATGAACGCCTGGTCAAGAGAAGGGATGGATATCACCCTGAAAAGGATAGGCTACAACACACAAAAAGATTATCTTGAAAGCGAGATATATCTTGATGGAAAAAAACTTGTGCTCGATGGACTTGACAAAGGCATACTGAAGAAGGATGATGACGGCAACATCTATGCTGATCTTGAAGAATACAGCCTCTCTAAAAAAATAATCCTAAGGGCTGATGGGACGACAATCTATAGCACACAGGATATCGCTCTCGCATATCACAAATACAAAGATTTCGAATTCGACAGATCATTGTACCTCGTCGGGACAGAACAGAATTTCTATCTCCAGCAGATATTTAAGATAATGGAAGTGCTTGGATTCTCATGGGGCAGATCCTGCAAACACGTGAGAAGCGGCATGATATATCTGCCACATGGACGGATGAAATCAAGAGAAGGCACAGTGGTCGATGCAGATGGTCTCATCGATGAATTGATTGGTCTCTCTCGTGAAGAGATCTGTAAAAGGCATCCAGATCTCTCAGAAGAAGAAATCAAAAAAAGAGCAGAGATGATTGGCCTTGGCGCTATGCGATTCTTCTTCCTAAAATATGATCCGGCAAAAGATTTCGTGTTCCATCCAAAAGAATCGATATCTTTTGAAGGAGAGACAGGACCTTATGTGCAATATACGCATGCGCGTATCTGCTCGATAATAAGAAAATCCGAAAAGACGATCACAGAAAATGTCGATATGTCGCTCCTAAAAGAGATTGAAGAGAAGAAGTTGATATCACATCTTGCCACGTATAAAGACATAGTGTCTGAATCTGCGGCATTACTCAATCCAAGCAGGATTGCAAGATACCTGCTCGATCTATCTCAATTATTTAATGAATTCTATCATAACCATAAAGTCAACTGCGAAGAAGAAGGGCTCTCTGACGCACGATTATTGCTTGTCTTCTGTGTCGGCAACGTGCTGAAAGATGGATTATCGCTTCTGTCGATCGATGCGCCAGAGAAGATGTGATCAATACTGTCTTCCGCCAGTCTTCAGATATCCTTTCATCAGGGCATTTATGATTATGAAGAAAAAACCGACTACAATGACCATCATCCACCCGATATGTGTATCAAATGAATGGCTAAGTTCTGCAGAATCTGATACATCCACTACGTACTTCGCAAGAAAATAGAATACAGCAGCGATGTTCGCTGATGCCACCAGATAGACCAAAGTCAGGAACATGTGCCTTTTATCAGAACTTGATAGTCTTTTCTTATTCTGCTTATCAAAAAGGAATGGGATCTCATCAGGGCTTGATTTCATATCATAGGCCTGCTTCATCACTTTCTCATGCATCAGGTGATAATCATATTTCTCACGCCTGCGTGGATCACTAAGAATTATATAGGCCTCATTGATCTCAAGAAGTTTCTTCTGGGCTAGCTCTGTATCTGGGTTCTCATCAGGGCTATACGCCTTCACAAGATAATTGTACCTCTTTTTCACATCTTCGATGCTGCATCCTGGCTGAAGACCCAATACATCATAATAATCCATATATGCATGAAATAGCCTTGGAAAGTATAAAAAGCTTCTTTTTGCTGCGTGCTTTGGTCAAAAACGCCAGCCACCGAAACGTTTATATACGGTCTGAACCATTATTTAAAAGGGGAAAATGAAAGGCATAGATGTGACACTTCCAAGGAGCTACTCATTTCTTGAGACAGCTGCAAAGAAGATAATCGAAGGCTACTGCAAGAAGTATCCAAAGACCAAGAAGATCTGGGAGATTCTTTCGAGATCAAAAGAGATCCACGCTAATTGGAAGATGGCAGATTATATCGCAGTAAGAAAGCTGAAATATAATGACCATGGACGGGTTCATAGCCTGATAATGACTGCGAATGCCATGAAGATACTCGATCTTCTCATAAAAAGCAAGATGTATCCAGATATAGTCAATGATCAGGGTGGCGATATCGATGATGCGTTCTTAATAATCCTGACTGCTGGTGTGATGCATGATTTCGGCAACCAGGTGCACAGGGAACGGCACCCACGTTTCAGTGTCGCCATAGCTGTGCCATTGCTCGATAAGGTACTGCCTGAGATATATCCATCGATAGAGAAAAGAACCATCATCAGGGGGTTCATCTTACATTGTATATTGACTCATGATGAGAACTATCAATCATTGACTATCGAAGGAAGCATACTCACACTCGCTGATGGGACAGACATGACAAAGGGAAGAGGACGTGCGTCATTCAATCTCGGCAAAGTCGACATACATTCAGTATCTGCAGTATCGATAGAGAATGTCATAATCAAGAAAGGACGTGAGACCCCGATCGAAGTCATCGTCGAGATGAACAACTCTGCCGGAATATTCCAGATCGAAGAGATCCTTGGGAAAAAGCTGAACTCAGGGATGCTGGTCCCATACGTAACAATAATCGGAAGGACTATACCAAGAGGCAGAAAATTCGACAAACGAGTGGTGCATGAGATCAAGATAAAGAAAGAGTTCTTCAAAGGGAATTGAAGGACAAGCTTAGTATGGGATGGGAGAGGTGATGATAGATGATACCTATATTTCAGAACTGCAAGCTCACAGATTTCTCTGATAACAATAATCGTCAGGCCATGTACAATGCCCTTGAAAAGACGCGGGCGACATTCGGCAAGATGTATCCATTGACGATAGGTGGAGAACGTATCGAGTCTGGTGATTTCCTTGTCTCATTCAATCCTGGCGACAAGAACATGATCGTCGGTATGGTGAGCCAGGCCGACCCTAATCTTGCGCATCGCGCGATCGATTCTGCATGGGGAGCATTCCACCAATGGAAAAAAATCCCTGCTGAAGGACGCGCAGAGTATCTATTGAAGGCAGCTGCAATAATGAAAGAGAGAAGATTCACACTCGCTGCGATGATGGTCTATGAAGCCGGAAAGAGTTGGGTCGAAGCTGATGCAGATGTCGCAGAGGCGATCGATTTTCTTGAATTCTATGCAAGAGAGGCAATCAGGTGGTCAGCCAATCGTCCGTTGACACAGGTACCTGGAGAGACTAACGAGCTTGTGTATCTGCCGCTTGGCGCAGGTGTTGTGATATCACCTTGGAATTTCCCATGTGCGATACTCGTCGGGATGACTGCTGGAGCGATCGCTGCCGGAAACACAATCATATTGAAACCAGCATCAGAGACACCTATCATCGGTGCGATGTTCGCTGACATCATGGCTGAAGCAGGACTTCCTCCTGGCGTGCTCAATTTTGTCCCAGGCAGCGGACAGATTGTAGGAGAATATCTTGTGAATAGCCCACATATAAGGTTCATATCATTCACTGGATCAAAACAGGTCGGACTTAGTATCGCCGAAAAAGCCAATAAAAACCACGAAGGACAGAGATGGATAAAAAGAGTCACTGCCGAAATGGGTGGCAAGGACGCCATCATCGTCGATAACGAATGCGATCTTGATGCTGCTGCAAAAGGAGTGATGCTCTCAGCATTCGGATATCAGGGACAGAAATGTTCTGCCTGCTCACGCGTGATCGTGGTTCGGGAAGTATATGAAGATTTCATCGCACGACTGGTCGAGAAGACTAAGAACATAACCATCGGTCCGATGGACAATCCGGCCCATTATCTTGGTCCAGTCATCAACAAAGCAGCATATGACAAGATAATGTCATATATCGAGATAGGCAAGACCGAAGGTAAGCTGATCATAGGCGGCGTAGGTGATGAGAACAAGGGCTATTACATTTATCCAACGATCTTTAGAGATGTCCCCTGGAACTCGCGGCTTGCGCAGGAAGAGATATTTGGGCCGGTCCTATCGATCATATTCGCGGAGAATTTTGATGATGCGCTAAATATAGCAAACAGCACAGTATATGGCCTCACTGGCGCAGTCTATACCAATAATGAAGAAAAAATTAAAAAGGCAAAGGATGAGTTCTACGTAGGCAACCTGTATTTCAACAGGAAATGCACAGGCGCCCTTGTTGATGTGCAGCCGTTTGGTGGTTTTAACCTGTCTGGCACCGATGGGAAAGCGGGTGGAAGAGAATACCTGCTGTTATTCATGCAGGCAAAGTCGATCTGCAGGAAAAATTAGGTCATTTACAATGGATAAACCATGGACATTAAAGTACGCTCCAAAAAGATCAGATGATCTTATCGGACAAGAGAATCCACTTATACAGCTGAAGCGCTTCGTCCTTGAATACAAGAAACAGAAAAAAAGAGGCATGGTGATATATGGATCGTCAGGCTGTGGGAAGACAAGTTCAGTCCATGCGCTCGCTGATGATCTTGGCCTTGAGATTGTCGAGATAAATGCATCTGATAGCAGGAATAAAGACGCTATTGAATCGATTGTCGGTGGAGCAACAAGACAGATGTCACTTTTTGGAACTGGAAAGATCATCCTCATAGACGAGATCGACGGTCTTGCGGGAAACAAAGACCGTGGTGGTGTGCAAGCGCTTGTCAGGATATTGAAATACTCAGTCTTCCCAGTCATCATGACTTGTGATGACCCATATGATAAAAAATATTCTGCGCTTCGAAAAGAGATAGACATAGTCCAGTTCATGCCTTTGAAATATTCAGAGATATCTGGAGCTTTGATTGACATATGCAAAAAAGAGGGTATCGATTTTGATGAGAGCGCGGTGAAACAGCTAGCACGGCAGTCAGATGGGGATCTTCGGGCTGCGACAAACGATCTTCAGACAATAGCTGGGAAATCAAAAAGGCTCAATATGGCTGATCTCGATATGCTTGGAGAACGTATCAAGAAAGAGAAGATCGAAGAGGCGCTTTTGCGTGTCTTCAAGATGAAAGACCCATCGATTGTGCAGGAAGCATTCTATAATGTTCAGGAAGATATAAACGCACAGATGATGTGGATCGACGAGAACCTTCCAAAAGAATACAAGGATCCCGCGTCGCTTGCGCGCGCATATGACTATCTTTCCCGTGCTGATGTGTTTCTTGGACGTATCCGAAGAAGACAGCATTGGAGATTTCTTGCTACAGCAGGCCCCCTCATGAGCGCTGGTGTCGCCGTCTCAAAAGATGAACGTAATCCTGCGGAGATAAAATATTCGCGTCCCGACAGGATCCTTGAGATGTGGAAAGCGAAGATGATGAACCAGAAGAGAGATTCGATCTCGACGAAGATCGCTGATGGATGCCATGTCTCTGTAAGACGTGCGCGGCAGGATATATTACCATACGTGCGGGCTATGTGCAAAAAGAATAAATCAGTATCTGATTCAATCATGGCAGCATTAGAATTATCCACTGATGAATCGCAATGGCTCAGCAGATGATTTTCAGGATGATGTGAACAACCGTTCTACACTCTTCTCATTGAACTGGAGATTTCTATCTATTATATACATCCAATCTCTTAATCTCCCTGATTCGATCGGCAGCTTTATGCTTGCTGTATAGATCGCGGTCTTGCTCTTTTCAATAGTGCCTGTGATGATGACCATATCATGCTGCTGTGCGACAACCATCCTCGCAAGAAGCCTTACTTTTTTGGTATCATTCGTTGCTGCGATATATACAAGGGTCGATGGATCACCTTTCAATTGATGCCAATTATGCTTCGCTTTTTTCAGGTTTATATTTGGGAGAGTATAACCACTTGTCTCGTTGATATCATGTAATTTGAAGAAATCGCACCTTCTATCGACTATGCGGTCTATTGTCTGGCGGAACAGTTTCTGTTCATAAGAGTTTCCATGCAGAGAATTTGCGATTATATTCTTTTTGATTGTATCTGCCCAATTATAGGCGTTCCTGACGTAAGTCTGTGCCCAGTCCTTATTTGGTCCGCCGGATTTCTTATCATAGAAATAACCCTGTGGTGCGATCGTGAAATCATATAGATCAGTCGAGGCGGAATCAAACACTTTCACAAGATCTCCGCTATCTTTGTCGAACGAATAACCCACCAGATTATCGCCTTCCATCAGGATCATCGTCTTGTTCAAGAATTCGACATTGAATCTGAGATCGCGCTCTGAACCGAACGGACCACTTTTCTTCTCGTTTATCAAAAGTTCCAATGATGGCATATTTTCACCCTTCGGGTTTTTTTCAGGGGATATTAAGGGGATATTTAAGCTTTACTAGATTTTTGGGGTGTGAGGTGTGGGCTATGGGCTGTGGGCTGTGAAGTGTGGGGTTTTGCGAAAGCTTTAAATTGCATAGATTTCCTCTATTGGACTGAAAATGGTAAAAAGAATGCTCGCAGTGTATCTGCTCATGGTCATCATCATGCTTGGCGTGAGCATGGTTGAATGGTCACGACCTTCTGGGATGGCTATCAATGTCGACAACACCTTTGTGGATGCAGACAGTGATCCTGCAATAATCGAGCTTATGGGAAATGACATCTTCACAGATGGCAAGCCGACCACAAGCGATATCGTGTCGATAGATGGTATCATGCTTGGAGATTCCATGCAACAGGTATTGGATCGATTAGGGAATGCTGACCGTTTCCAGACATTCCCGGGAAATATTGTGAATCTTGAATATGAGACTATCTTTGATAGCGAGTTCACTGCAATGATTATCCACCTCGAGAATGATTCTATCACCAGGATGACTGTGCTTCCTGGATTTGGCAGCAATCTCGCTGGAGCCACAAGATACGGTTATAAGAAAGAGGAAGTATACAAGCGTTTCGGCCAGCCTGACAAGATGGAGCCATTGAATGATTACTGGGTCTATTATTTCGACAAGTATGGGATCGATGTCCTGATGAAGAACAAAGTAGTCATCGGATATAGTTTCCGGCGGCTTTGTAGAAAAGTTCAAAATATAGAGTCCTTAAGCCGTAAGGCTTAAGAACAAT
>Ga0066640_10000396_pt1 | contig 25136 bp, 23 predicted proteins | sample CryGeyCG2114_020_2_FD_59505 | JGI IMG/M metagenome (GOLD analysis project Ga0066640, IMG submission 59505) | Groundwater microbial communities from aquifer - Crystal Geyser CG11_big_fil_rev_8/21/14_0.20 | ecosystem: Environmental > Aquatic > Deep subsurface > Groundwater | place: USA: Utah... | reverse complement strand
CGGATAAAGAATCTTTTGATAAGTATGAGCCGCGCCTGGTTGGGGCGATTGGGGCGGCTTTAATTGCTGATACTAAAATTAATCTTTTGCCTGATGATGTGAAAATGCATTGGCAGCTGATGCGCCAAAAAATATTGCGGCCAGAGTATCTCTTGGCGGTTGCTGCTTTGTTGCTTTTATTTATTTATGGCTTGTTTTCTATGTCCAATAATAATTTGCGCGGCCAGGTCAATAAGATCGATAAAAAAATAAATGAGTATAAACCAAAGTTGGCGGCTTTTGATAATCTAGAAAAATCTGCCCAGCAGAATGAAAAGCGGCGGATCTTGGCCCAGGCTATGGGAGAAAAAAGGCCCAACCTTGCTCTGTTGCTCGAAGAGTTGGGGCGCCGGGCACCGAAAGCGATTTGTTTAAAGAACCTTGAGTATACCGACAATAAATTGCATATTATTGGGGAGTCTTTTGCCAGTAATGGGGCGGCAGAGATTAATTTATCAAAATATTTACTGGAGTTGTCACGTTCAACGTATCTGCGTAATGTTAAGTTGGTGGAGGCAAAGAAATCCGAGGCTTTTGTTGACGAGGCTTTTCAATTTGATATTATGGCGGAGATAAAATGGCTATAGTAGGTTCAAACCGAGAAAAAATATTGATGATGGTCACTGGTGGCTTGGCAGTGTTCTATATTTTTTATTCTTTTATGCTTAGCCCAATGTTTGATGAGCGGGCAAAGTTAAAGGCCAGGCTAAGTCAAGGGACGAGCGAGCTCCAATTAATGGAGAGTAAAATTAAAGCCCTTGAATCTGTAGAAAAAGAGCTGGACCAAGCCCGGTCCAAAAGACTGTTGACCATGTCCGATGGGGAGCTCTCCCTCAATGTTTTACGCCGTTTGGCCGATGCCACGGCCGCCTCTGATCTGACCTTGCTCCGCATCAAGCCGGTTGAGGCGAAGGAAAAGACCACGAGCGAGGGGGTTAGGTTTGAACTTACGTATGCTGGTTCCTATCAGGAACTTAATAGTTTTTTGAAAGGGTTGTTTGGTTTGAATGATATGGTCATGTTTATTGATTCATTGACGATAAAGGGGGGAGGGCTGCCGGCTCCCAGGCTTGATATTGGCCTGCAGGTGACAGCTTATCTGTAAAACATAATGAACAAAAAAACTGTTAGCTTAATATTGTTGGTGATCGGTTTAATAGTTGTCCTTTATTTTGTTTTTCAAGCCTTGCGTGGTCGCTCTGGTACTGAACAGAGTGATGTTTTAATCATTAGGGAAGTTGGCTCTCCCGTTGTTTCTTTGGCCAAGAGCGCTAGCCTGGAGGCGGTTGGTAGTGTGGCTAAAAAAACAGTCCCTTTGGAGATGGTTGATCCTTTTGCCCTGCGTTTAGATGTTTTGAGCAAGCTTGCTTCTGGCATCAGCGGAGAGGCTGCTGCCGCAGGGATAAAACTTGAGGGGATCTGGTTTAACAGTGAGCTTAGGGCTGCTTTTATTGGCGGCAATGTCGTAACCGAGGGCGAAGATGTGGCTGGCTGGCGGGTTAGGAAAATCTACAAGGACAGGGTAGACTTAGTCAGGCAGAATGAAATAAAGATTTTAAAATTGGAGGATTTTTATCATGAATAAAAGGATCTTGGTTATTTTTTTAGTAGGGGGGTTGCTTTTTTCCCAGGGCCATTTCTGCCAGGCCGCTGATGACGGTTATGCCATTAAGGGGGGGAGGGTCTACTTAAATTTAAAAGAAGCTGAAATAAAAAACGTCCTCTCAATTTTTGCTCAAGCGACCCGCACCAATATTGTGACTGCTGACGATGTAGTTGGCAAAGTTACAGTCTCTTTTTCCGGTATTGAGCCGATGGAGGGTTTAACCGCGGTTTTGCGCAGCAACGGTCTTGACTGGTATAAAGACGTTGACGGGACAATTTATGTTTCCAAGGGAAAGGTGATGAAGACTTTTTACCTGGATAATGCCCGGCCGTCAGAAATTCAAACCATAATTAAGGATATTCTGCCAGAAGGAAGTAAGGTTTCTGTTGATGACACTTACAATGCTTTAGTGGTGCAAACCGCTTCTGACAATCTTATGCGGGTTGAGAAATTAATCGATGAACTTGATGTTTCACCGACCCAGGTGATGATTGAGGTGAAAATGATCGAGGTTAAGCATACCGATGGCGGCAATACCGGCGTTGATATATCTTATGCTAATCCAGAAGATGTCGGTGATACGGTGCAGACAGTTAATTTGGCCGGGCAATCTGATGCTACTGACGCCCAGGGGCTTTATGCCCATGTACTCAAAGGGAGTGTCGAAAGCTATCTTTCGGCTATAAAAACCGCGGCGACTTATGATACGATTGCCACCCCGAGGATCACCACCATCAGCAATAAAGAAGCCCAGCTGCTAATTGGGGCAAAACTCGGGTACAAAGTCGCGGTTATTGGCCAGACAACTTCTACCGAAGACGTTAAGTTTTTAGAGGTTGGCACCTCCCTTAAGCTGACCCCCCATGTTGGCCGAAGTGGTTACATCAGGATGGAGGTTGCTCCTAAAATTAGTGATGGAACCATAACCAATAATATCCCGAATGAAAATACTACCGAGACCAAAAACGAGGTGATTGTGAAAGACGGCCAGACCTTTGTGATTGGCGGCTTAATGAAGGATAAAGATACAGAAGCCAATTACGGGATCCCGTTTATTATGGATATCCCTTATCTTGGGACATTTTTTAGGAAAACTGTGATAACCAAGGAAAAGCAGGAGCTCTTGGTTTTTGTTACTCCGCATATCTTGTCAAATAAGCTGCTTGACAGCATGGAGGATGATATTAAGCGGATGGAAGATTTAAGCGCCAAGAAAAAGGCGCGGCTTATTCACTAGTAGCAGAGCGGGTCATCAGGTCGCTAATTGAGTTGGTGGGATTTTTATTTTCGTAAAGTACTTTGTAAATCTCTTCAGTCACCGGCATTTCAACCTGATGTTTTTTAGCGAGCGCTATAGCGGCTTTAGTTGTTGCCACCCCCTCAGCCACGCTTTTCATTGATTTTATGATTTGTTCCAGCTTTTTCCCCTCTGCAATTTGCTCGCCAACAGAGTGGTTGCGTGAGAGTTTACTGCCGCAAGTAGTAATTAGATCTCCCATGCCGGAGAGTCCCATAAAGGTTTCAGCCGAGGCCCCCATGGCAACCCCAAGCCTTGAGATTTCTGCCATCCCCCGGATAATTAAGCTGGCTTTGGCATTTTCGCCCAATCCCAGTCCGTCAACTACACCGGCAGCGATCGCGATCACGTTTTTTAAGGCCCCTCCCAGTTCCACCCCAAGAGGGTCAGAGCTAGCGTAAACCCGAAAACGTTCCAGCATCATTGTCTCCTGGACAGTTTTTGCCAGGGTAGGGTCTTTAGAGGCGGCGACAGCGGCCGCGGGGAGTCCTTGGGCTATTTCTTTGGAAAGATTAGGTCCGGAGAGGGCGACCAGGTTTTTGTTGTTTAATTCTTCCTCAATTATCTGCAAGGGAAGTTTTTGGGTATTGAGTTCTATCCCTTTGCTGGCAGAGACAATCATCTTATCCTGGGGGATTACCCCTTTAAATTTTTGGCAGACCGAACGCAGGAATTGGGTTGGGATAATGATAAAAAATATTTCTGCTGATTTTGTTTCTTTTGTCTCGTTGGTTACTTTTATATTTATTGGAATTTGAAATCCTGGCAAGAATATTTTATTTTCCCTTGTCTTGTTGATTTCATCGGTAACTTCTTTTTCAAAAGACCAAAGCGTTACTTCATTGCCAGCCTCAGCCAATAATATTGCCAGGGTAGTCCCCCAGGCTCCAGCGCCTAATACCGAGATTTTTTTCATCTGATCTTATTCTCCGTTCCGTTTAAAAGTCTTTTAATATTTGGGATATGGCGGATAATCAGCAAAAGAGTAATTAGTCCCGCTACTATTATATAGGCTGGGGGACGGTTTAGGAAGTACAAGCTGGCAGTAACTAGAATTGCCGTGCAAATTGAACCAACTGAGACGTATTTTGTAATATAAATAACCAAAAAGGCAACAACAGCTGCCAGCAGGAAAACATCCGGGGCTATGCCGAGCAATACCCCAAGCCCGGTTGCCGCTCCCTTACCACCTTTAAATTTTAAGAAAATAGGGAGCATATGGCCAACTGCGGCCGCCCCCCCGGCAGCAATGATTAGCCAGGCGTTTGGGGTGTACTGTGAGGCAAGGATGACCGGCAGGGTCCCTTTTAACATGTCCAGGGCAAAGACCACGATGCCGTATGCCGAGCCCATTGTCCTATAAACATTAGTGGCCCCGATATTGCCAGAACCATGCTGGCGGATATCGATTCCTTTGAGTTTGGCAATTAATAAGCCAAAAGGGATAGAGCCTAAAAGATAAGCAGTTGTTATGATTATTATAATAGTAAGCATCAAAGCCATTCTACCTTAACTTGAAAAAGGAGGTCAAGTTTTGCTATACTTGACAAGTTATGTCAATTGCCATCAATGATGTTAAACCCGGGATAACAGTTGAGATTGGAAACGATCTCCTGCGCTGCCTTGATTATCACCACCAGCGCTCGGCCCAGCAAAGCTGGATCAAGATCAAATTTAAAAACCTGCGCTCAGGGGCGATTATTGACAAGACTTTTAAGCCCGGTGAAAAAGTTGAGCCTGCCCATATTGATTATAAACAGATGCAATTTCTCTACTCCGATGAGAACTTGGCCCATTTTATGGACCAGACTACCTATGAGCAGGTAGCTCTCTCAAAAGGCCAGGTAGGCGATGCTGCCAAGTTTATTAAAGAAGGCCAGGTTGTCACTATTTCTTTTTATAATAATGAAGCCATTGATATCACCCTGCCGGTGGCTGTGGAGCTTAAGGTTGTCGAAACCTCTCCAGGTTTTAAGGGTGACACTGTTTCAGGGGGCAAGCCTGCTACAATGGAATCCGGGGCTGTGGTCCAGGTCCCGTTCTTTGTCAATGTAGGCGACGTGCTTAAGGTTGACACGCGCGATGGTAAATACCTTGGGAGGGCATAAACATGGCTGATTGGGAAATAATTAAAAAATTGATCCAGATCGTAAAAGAAGAAGAAATCTCAGGGCTGGCGATTGAAGAAAATGGGATTAAGTACGAGGTTCGCCGCGAGGCTGGTGGGGTGGTGGCTGCTCCCATACTCAATACTCATGCTCACACTCAAGCTCACACTTCCTCCCCGGTTCCTGCTGCAGAAGAAGCTGTTGATGACGGCACTGTGGCAATCACTTCTCCCATGGTCGGCACCTTTTACAGGGCTGCTTCTCCTGAATCACCCCCTTTTGTTGAAGTTGGGGCCAGTGTTGAGAGTGGAAAAGTGATTTGTATTATTGAAGCAATGAAATTATTTAATGAAATTGAGGCAGAGGTCAGCGGCAAGGTGGTCAAGATCTTGGTTGAAAATGGTCAGTCAGTTGAGTATGGCCAAAAGCTGATGCTGATTAAAAAGGCGTGAAATGGCAGATCGCGAACTGGTCTTCGCCCGCTTCTATACTTGATTGCTTACTAGTTAATCGCGGATTGAATGACGCGAAAAAGATTGATCAATTTTTAAATCCCCATATTTCAAACCTAACTGATCCCAAAGAAATTCCCGGCTTGGTTAAAGCAGCAGCCAGGGTCTTATTAGCCAGGGAAAAAAATGAGCCAGTAGTTGTTTTTGGTGATTATGATGTTGATGGGGTGACTGCTACTGCCATCATGTTTGAAACCCTCAAGTTTTTAGGGCTGAATGTTACATATTATATACCGCATCGCCATAGGGAGGGGTATGGGCTTTCTATTCCTGCCATTGAGCAATTAGCTCAAGACGGCGCCAAGCTGATTATTACGGTTGATTGCGGTATTTCTAATTTGGCAGAAATTAAAAAAGCAGGAGAGCTTGGCCTTGATGTCATTGTTACTGATCACCACAATATTCCTGCTAACTTGCCCAGAGCCTTTGCCATTTTAAATCCCAAGATTATTGAGGGTGATCACCCTGCCAAGGAGCTGGCTGGGGCAGGGGTGGCTTTTAAATTTGCCTGGGGGTTGCTTCGGGTAGCTGGGATTAAAGACAGTAAATTTTTGATTTCTCTTTTAGATTTAGCAGCCTTGGGAACCTTGGCCGATGTTGTCCCTCTTCACGCGGAAAATAGAATTTTAGCAGTTTTGGGAATGCGGGTGATTAATGAGCGTAAACGTCAAGGGATAGTTGCTTTAGCTGAAATTGCCTCTTTGCCGGCCCAGATTACAGTTAATAATATTTATTTTGCAATTGCCCCTAGGATTAACGCGGCTGGCCGGCTGGTGCATGCGAGTCACGCGGCCGAGCTTTTATTGACCAGCGACCCGGCAACGGCCAAAAAACTTAGCTTTGAGCTGAACGAGATCAATCTTAAGCGCCAGGGGATTGGTGATGATATCCGCGAAGCGGTTTTTGACCAGATCAGCGATGAGTATCTGGCTAAGAACAAGATTGTTGTCCTGTCTGGACCTGATTGGCACCCAGGGGTCATTGGGATTATTGCTTCAAAAGTGGTTGATGCTTGCTTTCGGCCGACGGTTTTGATTTCGGTAGTTGATGGTGAAGGTCGGGGTTCGGCCAGGTCAGTGGCTGGGGTCAATATTTTTGAGGTGTTAACTTCTTGTTCAGAGCTCTTTTCTCGTTTTGGCGGACATAAAGGGGCAGCCGGGTTTTCGATTACAGCAGAGAAGATCCCTAGGTTAAAAGAAAAGTTAGCTAATGTTGCTAGCGAGCTGATTAATGATGAGTCGCTCCAGCCAAAGTTAATGATTGATGCCGAGATAAAACCAGGCCAGCTTAACCTTAATTTTGTCAAAGAGCTGGAGAGGCTTGAGCCTTACGGCCAGGGTAATTCCCAGCCGGTTTTTATGAGCCGTCACTTAAAAATTCTTGATATGAAGAAAATTGGCAAGGATGGCCGCCACTTTAAGGCCAAGTTTTGCAATAATGACGCAATCCTTGATACAATAGCTTTTTCTAAAGGGGCCTGGGCTGATGAGCTCTCTTACGATAAAACTTATGACCTGGCTTATCGCTTGGAGGCCAATGAGTGGAATGGGTTTGTGAATGTCCAGCTTTCTCTGATTGACATCAGAGAAAGCAATGATAAATGTCAAATTACAAATGACAAATGATGGAGTGATTATTATATGAGTTATTCCGAACTAGAGCGATCTTTTGCGCAAACCAAAAACAACATTTTACGTAAGATTCAAGCCAGTAAAGATAAGTGGCAAAAAAGCTGGGAAGAAGCCCAAGGGATACCCTCTTTCGAAGCCGAACTTATCCAGCTTAACCTGCAGATAAGCCTTGTTGAGGTTGAGGCGCTTAACGAACTTGCAAAAATGGATGAAAAGATACGAAAAACAATGGGGAAAGAATAAAAAACATGTGGTTTTTGTATCTTGACGAGAGCGGAGATCTGGGGTTTGATTTTGAAAACAAGAAACCGTCAAAGTTTTTTACGATTGCAATATTGGCAATACAAGGTGTTGACAAAAATCGTCGCTTAATTAAAGCTGTTGAAAAAACAATTAAAAGAAAATTAAACTATAAAAAAAACAAAAAGCGTTTGATTTGTGAGATCAAAGGGGCCTCAACAATATTTCCGATAAAAGAATATTTTTTTAATCAAATAAAAGAACTGCAGTTTGCGGTCTTTGCCTTAACACTTAACAAAAAAAGAGTTTATGAACGATTAACTCGTGATAAGGCTCGCGTTTACAATTATGTTGCCAGATTAGTTTTGGATCAAATAAGGTTTGAAAATGCCGCAAAACAAGTGGAACTGATAGTTGACAGGAGCAAAGGTAAGTGGGAGATAAAAGAATTTAACTGTTATATTGAGAACCAGCTTAAAGCCCGCCTAAACCCGAATGTGCCGTTAAATATTCGACATGAAAAATCCACTGATTATAAGGGAATTCAAGCGGCTGATCTATTTAGTTGGGGAATCTTTAGGGCTTTTGAGAGAAAGGATTTTATGTGGCTCAACCTGTTTAAGAAAAAAGTTAAATATAATGAACAATATTTATAAAGAAAAAATGAGCGTGCCTTACAAACTTTTTATGCTGATGCTCTTGCCAACCAGATGGATGGGAACACATCAGACAGCCTGCAACGGTCTTACCGCTCGATTAATATTATGCTTGGTAGGAATTTGTTTGTCAAGTGTTGTCAAACATTGTTCAATGTTGTCTAATTGTAAAGGAGGAGGTCTTTAATGAAAATCTTAGTGATCGGTTCCGGTGGTCGCGAACATGCTCTAGTGTGGAAAATTGCTCAAAACAAAAAAGTAAAAAAAATATATTGCGCGCCTGGGAATGCAGGGACCTCTGAATTAGCCGAAAACTTAAAAATAAAAGCTGATGATATTGGCGGCCTGCTAAAATTTGCGCTTGATAATAAAATCGACTTAACTGTGGTTGGCCCTGAAGTTCCGTTAGTTTTAGGTATTGTTGATGAATTTGAAAAAGCCGGGCTTAAAATATTTGGGCCGTGCAAAGCCGGTGCCAAAATTGAGGGCTCAAAAGTTTTTTCTAAAGAATTCATGGTTAAATATGGTATACCTACGGCCCAAGCCGGCATCTTTTCTAAAATTGACGAAGCCCTGGCTTATCTTGATGAAGTCGGCGCGCCGATTGTGGTGAAAGCTGATGGCTTGGCTGCGGGTAAAGGGGTTATTGTTTGCGCTACCAAAGAGGAAGCAATTAAGGCGGTCTATATAATAATGAAAGATAAGGCTTTTGGCGCGGCTGGAGCCAAAGTCGTAATTGAGGAGTGTTTGATTGGCGAAGAGGCCTCAATAATTGCGATTTGTGATGGCGAGACAATTTTGCCACTGGCCTCCTCTCAAGATCACAAAAGAGTTTTTGATAAGGATGCGGGGCCCAATACCGGTGGGATGGGGGCTTATTCGCCGGCGCCCGTGGTAACCGATTCTTTGATGGAACAGATTGATAAAAAAGTTCTTCAGCCTTTTGTCGCGGGGATGAAGCAGGAGGGAATAACTTTTAAGGGTGTTGTTTATGCAGGGGTGATGGTGACCAAGCAGGGGCCAAAGGTTTTAGAATTCAACGCCCGCTTTGGTGATCCAGAGACCCAGCCGATTATGATGCGGCTTAAAAGCGATTTAGTCGATCTCCTGCTGTCCACTGTCCACTGTTCACTGTCCACTGTTCACTTAAATTGGGACGAGCGCGCCGCGGTTTGTGTAGTCCTGGCCGCTGGCGGCTATCCAGATAAATACGAAAAAGGTTTAGACATTACCGGCCTTGATAACGTTCCGCAGCTTAATAATGTTTATGTGTTTCATGCCGGGACGAAACTAGAGGGTCAAGGGTCAAGCGGCAAGGGGCAAGTTATAACCGCAGGTGGCAGAGTCTTGGGGGTTACGGCTTTAGGAGATGGGATAAAGCTAGCGATTAAAAAAGCCTATCAGGCGGTTGATCTAATTAAATTTAAGAACATGCACTACAGAAAAGATATTGGCCAGAAAGCGTTGAAATATTTGAGATGATCTCTAAAACGACCAAGGGTTTCCTTACTATATTATTCGCCTCCTCGCTTTTCGGCTTAATGGCTCTTTTGGTGAAAATTGCTTCCAGTCAGGTTTCTGCAGCCCAAATATTATTGATGCGGGGCGTTGTGGGGCTTGTTTTGATTCTCCCATTGATTTTTATTAGGCGGGTCGCTTTTAATTTTAAAACTATTAAACCGCTAATCTGGCGTGGGGTTTCTGGTGGGATTGCTGTTTCCCTTTATTTTTACGCAATTACCAGGATCCCGCTGGCCGATGCCTCAATCTTGGCCAATGCTTATCCAATCTTTGCCGTCTTTTTTTCCGCGTTATACCTGGGCGAAAAAATCAGGCTTTCTACTTTAATGGCTTTGTTTGTTTCTCTTTTTGGCATGGGGCTGGTTATTCAGCCGCATTTTGCAAGTTTTGATTTTGCTTATCTCTTGGCAATTATTTCAGCTGTCTTTGCCGGCTTGGCCATCACCCTGGTGCGGCAGCTGCGCCAGGATAACTCTTCTTTATTCATAATGCTCTCACAAATAATTGGTATTTTGGTTTTTGCTTCCCCTTTTGTAGCGGTTGGGTTTAACTGGCCTGCTTCTTCTGCCTGGCCATTGTTATTGCTGATCGGGTTGATCAGTACGGTTTCCCAATTAATTTTTACTATCCCGTTTAAGTTTGTCCCGGCGGCCGAGGGGAGCATTGTGGCGATTAACCACGCCGCCTTTGCCGTGATGTTTGCCGTGATTTTTTTAAAAGAGCCCCTTTCTGTTAACTTTTTTATTGGGACGGTTTTGATTTTCGGCAGCAGTTTTTACCTCATTTGGCGCAAAGAAGCAGAAATAGACTGAAATTTTCCCCATAACCAGCCGAAACTAAATCAAGAGGACCCGAGTCTTTAAAGACCTATTTGAGTTCGGCTTAAATAGGTCTTTTTTATTGAAGGGGAGAATAAAGTAAAACCATGTCATTGATTTCAGCTATATCATTAATACCGTTTCAATCTTGGATTGCTAATGAGCAACATGATGTACCAGAAGAAGTTTCTCCTGATGATTCTCAAGGTCAATATTTTTGTGTTGACGTGGCTAATGAAGATGATTGGGGGAGCGCTTTTGCGCAATATGCCAGGGAAAATTGTGGTATTCAAGAAGTTTCTCCAGAACAACTAGCAGCAGCTTCTCCAATATTTGCTCAAAGCGCAATTAATTATGTTGAGTCTCAAGGGGGCTGGGTTAATTATCCTTATTCCCCGACTAGTGCAAATCTTGATGCTTCTGGTGGTTTTCTTTATTCAATAGCCGCACTTTTTGACAAGATCGACTTTCTTGACTTGTTTGATTTTTCGGGGATGGCAAGATCTTGGCTTGGTAATCGTTCTAATCAAACATGTTCTGATGGCCGGGTGCAACTATATTTTGAGCCAGCCCAGATTTGTTGTTTGCTGGATGAGTCCTGTGATACTCAAGAACAGATAGAGTCTGTTGTAGAAGAACATGATGCCGGGCCAGATGGTGATGTTGAGGAGGATGTTGCGGTTGTGCCAGATGCTCAGGTAACGGAGGCCTCACCAGTTGATAACGAAATCAGAGAAATTAACATGCTTAGGCAAAGTTTGGAAAGAATGGTTCAACATTCTCGTGTTCTTGAACAACAGCTTAGAGCATACAATGATCGGGTTTTAAATAGTAGTGCCGAAGCCTTAGAGGAAAAGCGCCTTGCTGCTCAGCAGCTAGTTAACAATTCTCAGGCCTCTGCAGATGAAATAAGATCTGGTATTGCAAGATTGAGAGGGTCGTTAAATAGGGCTAGGAGCGCGAAGCAGAGATACGAAAGTGAGTGGTAAGGAAAGAATGTGTTTATGTCATTGATAATACAAAATAGCCATAATGTTGCCTCAATATGTAATTCTTCGGTGATCTCTATTCACAATCCAGAGCTAGTTGCTGGGAATGACGTCACAAACTTGGCTGACCGTGTAGCCAGAGGTTTTCAAGGTCCATTTGATTTGGAGAGAATGTAATGACACAAGCGATTAATAAGCAAATAACTCAATATCCTACTCGGCCAAGCGAGCAAAAGTCACAAGCTTTGAGAAAAAATATCAAAGCTTTGAGGGTTTTTCGAGCCATGGTTTGCGTTGGTTTTGGCCTGGAAATGGGCCTGGGATATGCAGCTTTTGGGATTGGGGCAATTTTTGCGGAAAATGTGCTACTTGTTATGGGTGCAGCGGTTTTAATTCCTGCCGTATTAACGCAATTCCCTAGTTTGCTTTTGATTAAGCATCTAAAGAAAAAAAGTGTGACAAACGATCAAAAAGTAGATGATCAAGGAACTACATATGTTGATCCTAGATCACAGGCAGGGGCAGACAAAGCGAGAGGCGATGATAGTGAGGATGTTGCGCTCTTGTATAGCAGCGATTTGCAGCCAGTGGATGAGGATATTGAGAATAACCCAGATACAGAAGTTATGGCGCCTATTGTTGATGTTGATGGAGTGAGACATATCCGTCATACCGATACAGAGGAACTAACCCCGCTTGATGAAGCTGGGGGTATTTATACAGAAGAGTTGCCAATTGGAGCCTTGACAACAGATCTACTTGACCCAGCAAAATTAACCCTGCTTGCTAAAAGAATAGATACGATTCCTCCCAGGATATTACAAATTGCAGATCAAATAAAAAGAAAAATAGCTCAACAAATGGCGGCTTCTGATTCAAACTCATCTTCCAGTGTGGATCTTAGTATCAATTTACCCCCTTGGTTTAAAAATGGAGATACAGAAGGTAACAATTGTCAAATAATCAGACAAATTGGAAGAGGCGGAACAGGGCTCGTCTATTTGGCCAAGGATGATACTCTTGGGCAGGTAATTGTTAAACAGCTTAATTTGGGCAGGTTTTATGATTTTATGGCTCGAAAAGCGGTTATCGATCTTTTTAAGGAAGAAATTAAGCATTTGAGCTCTCTAAAAGCCCACCCCAATATAATGGCTTATTATGCTTGTCAATTGGACAAAGATCCAATTTATTTTGTGGGGGAATATATTCCTGGAATAACTTTAACAAATTTTATCCAGCACAATGGAAAATTATCTTTTGAAGAGTCATTGGTTATTTTATATTTTATAATTTTGGGATTAGAGTATGCCCATAAAAATAATGTTATTCACCGTGATGTAAAACCGGATAATGTTATGTTAACCCCCGCAGCGGAGTTGGATTTAGTAAAAATTATAGATTTTGGTTTTGCCAAAGATCCCAGGCTCCCTAAAGCTCCTGAACGATTGAATGTAACTATGAGTTATATGGCACCAGATGTATACAATAAAGATCTCCAGGCAATTGGCTTTGACAAAAGATATGATATTTTTGCTTGTAGCTTAATAGGTTATGAAATGTTAGCTGGCAAGCCACTTCTTGATTTAACGGGAAATATTGAGCAGAGAACATTACAGCATATTGATTGGTCAAGGAGAACAACATCAACATTTTCAGATGTGGAGTTGGATAAGCTGTTAGAAGGTCAGGTTACAGTTAAAGAAAAAGTATCATTTGAATGGATGTTAAGGCAAATGGGAGCAAAGGTTCATCAAGATAGGCTTGCAAGTTGCTCGAAGGTTAGAGAAAAAATTGAGGATATCTTTGCTAATTAAGGAGGCTAAAAATGGGGATAACTGATGGTTAGTACAAATAATAATGTGTTGCCTGTTGGAGGATCTCAGGCTGCTGATTTTTCAGCCGCTGGTTTACTCCGCCTTATTCCGTCGGGATGTGTTTTCCTATTAATAATCTTAGCTGCTATAACTGATTGTGATAGTGGCTTTGAGGTCCCGCTAAGGGATGCTGGAGAACCGGTTCCTGGGTGCGAAATTGGGACCCAACGTTCTCCTCAATATAATGGGCCCGCAGGAACTCTCGGTGTTGGTATTTGCCGGGCTAGAGAAGAGGAATGTCGATTGGTAGATGGTAGGGGTGAGTGGGTTGTAATACATGAAGAAGTCCAACCGCAAGCAGAAGAGTGTAATGGGCTTGATGATGATTGTTTGGGAGAGACTCCTGTTGAAATGTGGTTTAGAACTTATGATGAACTTAATCCTATGGGTTTCGTAAGTATTGAGCAAGCAGAGGATGGGCATTTTGTTTTAGCAGCGAATGAATTTACTGAAGATGGTTATATCCCCAGACTGATTCAATTTGATGAAAATGGAGAGGTTATTTGGGATAGGAGCTATGAGGAAGGGATCTATGCATTTTCCGTGAGACAGGTTCGGGGAGGGGGATTTATTCTGAGTGGGAGTTCGTTAGAAGATGATCAAGCTTGGTTAACTAGGGTTAACGATGATGGCACTGAAATAAATTGGAGCAGAAGATATGTCACACCTGTTGCTTTTGCCTATGCTGTTATACAAGCCGAAGATGACTATTTTGTTTTAATTGGTTCAGGGCTATTGGCTGGTCGGGGCATTGCCGGGATGATTAAGGTAGATCCATGGGAGGGGAGAGAAATATGGAGTAGCCGTTTTATTGGAGATGATTATAATAATTATACAACTATGGTTCATGTTGAACAAACGTTAGATAGAGGTTTTATTTTGAGTGGGTTTACTGATGATGGGCGTCTTGAGACTGTGTATCCTTGCATAATTAGGACTGATAATAGGGGGAATGAACAATGGCATAGACTGCTTGATTCTGTTGATGGCGCTTGGCCAGCAGTGGTTGGTGAAGCTGAAGACAGAGGTTTTCTAGTCGCATTTGGCAATCAATTTGTCAGGCTCAATAGCTCTGGAACAGAAGAGTGGCGTGGTCAGTCAGATGAAATTGAATTGGGAAGATTTGTTGAACAGAGGGCTAGCGGCAATTTTTATATTGTTGGGATGGATCATCGTACGATAACATCCTTTTTGGTCAACCAAGACGGAGCTGTCATTCATTCGTGGCAACTTCAAGATATGGGCAGGGACTTTTTAGTGCAATCCGTTAGGTCTACCGAGGAAGGGTATATAATTGCCGGAAATTATTTGAGTGGGAGCTATGATGGAGTCTCCTCAGTACAGGAGCCGTTTCTGATGAGATTTTGTTTGGAATAACTTGGATAAAGGAGAAAGATTAATATGTCGTTAATTATTGAATCTTTGCGCAACCCTGTTTCAATCTGTGGTTCAACTGGCATAGGAATAACTGTTAATAATCAGGCAGGGCTAAATAGTGATGAAATAACAAATTTAGCCGATCTTGCTGAATTGCTTGAATTGAGAGAGGTTTTGGATCGACTGAACTCGCTAGATACTAATCTTTCTCCTAATTCTCTGAGAGCTGTAAGGAGGGGGATGGGAGCTTCTAGTGAACAGATAATTGTAGATAGATTTTTTACTGCCTTGCAACAAGTTTGTGGTAATAGACAATGTTCTACTTTATCGGGTGTGGACCAAGCTGCTGCAATAGCTCGTTTAAATCTCTTGCTAGATGAGGCTGGACATCCCAGGAGTATTGAATTATCTCAAGGAGCTTTAGAAAGGCTAGCGGTCTTAGAGAGACTACAACCCGGTTCGAGAAGTCCTGAAAGAACTAGGGAAGCTATTAATGCCTTGATTGTTGAGCTTGGCCGTCAGTTGTCTATCCCGCAGAATCAGATGACCGAGCAAAGAGTAGATGAGCTGATTGTTGCGCATTGTGAGGCTGGCGTAGCAGTGCCTGTGGTTGTCTCCCCTCCGCCTCCAGTGGAGCCAGCTACAGAGGCAGAGCCAATCCTGGCTGACTCTGGCGAAAATCAACCTCCAGCAGAACCTTCAGATGACGTTCCAATCCAACATAGATATGTAGTGCCTAGTAATATGTCGCTAATATATCAAGCACACTGTGCCCATGGCAGTAGGAGAGGTCGTTTAGCGTGCATAGGTTTAGTAAGCAGATGGGCAGAGATAGTTAGAGATTTTGCGAATGAACAGGTAAATAATGAAGAACATCTGTATTTCTGGAGCAATTATAATAGTGTGGAAGATTTTTTTAGACGCATGCCTACTCCTCATGAGCTAGAAACTCATTATCCTACCCTTAGGCAAAGATTTGAAGATGTTGTTGGCAGGTTTTTTGAAATGAATGCTCCGTCAAGACATAAAGGGGAAGAAGGCTATGATAGCTTTGAGCAAATTTATGAAGCGCTTCGAACTGGAACGATACCCCTTGATCCTGCCTTTGTAAGTGAGGGACAAGAAGAAGCTCCACCCCAGCCACAAGACAACGCCTTTCGCCGCCCACATTTTAATTTTAGGGAATGGCGGGAATGGATATTAGAGGGTCCTGATAATTTAGGGGTTAGGGTGCAAACCAGCTTGGGTCGTCTTGAGTTTAATCAAGAAATCGAGTCTTATTTAGTTCCTGATAGTGAAGATCTGGATTGCAGCGAGCCAGTCCCAGAAAGGCGCTTTTATCATGGTGGTTGTTCTGCTGTTGCGAGACTTTTATTGCCTTCTCAGCTTGCCTTGAATGGTTTTGATCCAAATCTTATTTCTGCTCGCGATCACTTCTTTCCACAATTAAGAATATTTGGTAATTTTGCCTCCATTGATAATCCAGCTGGCCATACTTTTGCCGATGGTTTACTGGATCTTTTTGTTAATGCTTCTGTAGATGTAAGGATTTATTATTATTCTGCGAGTCTTTATGGAGTGGGTGATAATGATGAATATGAGACAACTCGTTTTGATGGTTTCGATAGGGAATGGGCTTATTCACTACCGTATGAGCAATTTATTAACGAAAGTGACGCATCTTCCTATTCACTCGATGTTAATTTCGGTGGCGCCCTAAGATGGTGGCGCAATCGTGGCAGCAGGCTTTATGTTGATTTGGCAAGGATTCAAATAGGTGTTCGTGATAGTGACTTTCGTTTTTCTGGTTGGTATCTGCCAAATGGTCGACGTTTTACTGCCCAATTTGGCAGCGGAGTTGGTGGATATCGAGGGCATGAGAATAATTATCTCTTGCTTGAGTTTCCAATTGTTTATGAACCCCAGATTGTTAATCCAGAGACTTTTTATATCTATGAAGATGCGGCACTTTACGAACCTGATTTAGGCGATAGAAACAGTCATCAGGCTCATGTTTTTCAGATTGGTCTGCCTCATCTGTTGTTGCAAAGGGAAGATAACGATAGTTTGCGTCTTAACTTTGATGTGTTTTTTGGAGCTGTTAACCAACCTCAGTTAGGAGAAAATGGCTTTAGTGAAGGTGGAGGGATGTTTGGTGCCAGGTTGGATATTAGTTATCATAGAAATTTTCATCTTGATGGAAGAAGAGACCTAATGCAGCCCTTCTTACATATTAATGGGGGGACAGAGGCTTTTCATCTTAGTCGACAGGGGAGAACCTACGCCTTCTTTTTGCGGGCAAGAGCTGGAATCCCTTGGGTTGATGGCGAAGTTTCTGTCAGTTATCAAAATGGTTTAAGAGATAACTATATTTTTTATCCTGAGATAGGCCAATGGAATGTTAGTTTAAAACTGAATGGTTTGTCTGGGATTATTTCTTTAGGACTTAACTTTGATCAGTTTAGATCGCACGGCGAATTTTCCGAAGACCCATACGTTTCGTTTATTGGTGGTCTTGATTTAGTAAATATTTGGCAAATGTTAAATTTGGCAACTAGGGATTAAATTTCCCAAAATCCCTCTTGACACTTCGTTGATATTTATAGTAAAATAAGAACTCTCGCTCATAAAACAGCGGAAAGGTCCCAGGAGGAAACTCCTCTTTCACCAAGAGAAAATTTGGTGGAGGGGTTTTTTCGTGCGTTTAGGGAAATAAAAAATGCAAGAAGTAATAACTTTAGCCTGTACAGATTGTAAACGGAAAAATTATACGTCGCAAAAAAATAAAAAGACGATTAAAGATCGTTTAGAACTTTTGAAATATTGCAAGTGGTGCAAAAAGCACACGAAACATAAAGAAGAGAAGAAATGACCCTGCGAGCGGAAAAGAGTTTGGGGAGCGTCGGTTAATGGCAAACCACTGGTCTCCAAAACCAGGACTGGAGGTTCAAGTCCTCCCGCTCCCGAGTTGAAATAAAATGATAAATAAATTAATTCAATTCTTAAAAGAGACGCGGGCGGAAACGAGAAAAGTGGTTTGGCCTGATCGTCGGTATGTGATGGTGGCTACGGCGATTATTTTAGTGTTGGTGTTCCTGACCGGGATATACATTACAACAGTTGACCTGGTCTTTACCAAAATCTTTGCGGTAGTGTTGAGATAAAATGGAAGAACATTTAGAGAAAAAGGAAGAGGAAAAGGAACAGGAGCAGGAAAAGGTTGAAGAAATTCAGCCTGAGTCTGCCTCACCAGAAACTTTTTCACAGTTTGAGAAACCAGTAGAAGAGACTGCAGCTGCAGAAGAGCAGATTGAGAAAAAGGAAGCGGGACAGGAGAAGGAAGAGGGGAAGATTGAACCCGAGACAGAGGCCACTTCAGGCGACAGCCGCAAAAAGTGGTACGTTATCCAGGCGATGACGGGGCAAGAAGACAGGGTTAAGCAGGCAATTGAGCTTTCAGTTAAGATTTCTGGCCTGGTTAACAAGGTTTTTCAGATCCTGGTCCCCAAAGAAGAGATGGTTGAGATCAAGGGGGGGAAAAGGGTTGTCAAGGTTAAGACGATGTTCCCTGGTTATGTTTTCCTGGAGATGATCCTGGATGAAGAGAGCTGGTACTGCATTCGAGAGACAGCTGGAGTCTCCAAGTTTATCGGCAGTAAAACAAAGCCAACCCCGGTTTCAGGCAAAGAGATGCAGCGGGTTTTAAAACAACTTGGCCGCGAAGAAAAGTTTGAGATCACTTTTGAAAAGGGAGAAGGGGTCAGGATTATTTCCGGCGCTTTCCGCGGTTATACCGGCACAGTTGATGAGGTCAATGGCGAGAAAGGCAAACTTAAGGTCTTAATTAATATATTTGGGCGCGATACGCCGGTTGAAGTTAATTTTGAGCATGCCCAGAAGATTGTGTAGGAAAATATGGCAGTAAAGAAAAAGAAAAAAGAAGTAGTTTCCAAAATAAAGCTCCAGATTCAAGCCGGCAAAGCTAATCCAGCCCCGCCAATCGGCCCGGCCTTGGGACAGCACGGGGTTAATATTATGGAATTTTGTAAGCAGTATAATGCCGCGACCCGCGACAAGGGCGATTTTGTAATCCCGGTTGAGATTTCAGTTTACAAAGATCGCTCTTTTTCTTTTGAGATGAAAACTCCGCCGGCCGCGGATATGCTTCGCAAGGCTGCCGGAATAGAAAAGGGCTCTGGTGAGCCGAACAAAATTAAAGTCGGTAAAGTTTCCAGGGATAAGATTAGAGAGATCGCCCAGACAAAAATGCCTGATTTAAATGCCAGTACTATTGAATCGGCCATGAAAATTATAGAAGGGACTGCCCGCAATATGGGCTTAGAAATAGGATAATGGGGAAGAAATTTGTTGCCAGTGTTAAGCTGGTTGATCCTAAAAAGCAGTACAACATTGCAGAAGCCATTGATTTAATGAAGAAAGCGGCTTTTGCCAAGTTTGACGAGTCTGTTGACTTGGCGATGAAGCTTTCAGCTGACCCCAAAAAGCATTCAATTCGCGGCACAGTGATGCTCCCTGGCGGATCTGGGAAGAGCAAAAAAGTTGCTGTTATCACCAAAGCGGATAAAGTTAAAGAAGTTGAAGCTGCTGGGGCTGACCTGGTTGGCTCAGACGATTTGGTTGAAAAGATCCAAAAGGGTTTCTTGGACTTTGATATCTTAATTGTTAGCCCGGATATGATGGCTCAAGTCGGCAAACTTGGCAAGGTATTGGGGCCAAAAGGTTTGATGCCTAACCCTAAGACCGGTACTGTGACAATGGAACTGGCTAAGGCTGTTGCCGAGTTTAAGAGTGGCAAGGTTGAGTTTCGCATGGATAAAGGGGGGGCCTTACATATTATATTAGGCAAGCTCTCTTTTGATGCTGCGAACATAAAGAAAAACTTTGACGCTGTCGTAGCGGCTATTATGGCGACCAAGCCCTCTGGGCTTAAGACCGCTTTTGTCCAGTCAATGGCGATTTCCTCTACCATGGGACCCTCGATCAAGCTTGTGGTGGAAAAGGATGCAATCAATGGCTAATACGCAAGTTGTAGAGAAAAAGAAAAAAATCGTTGAAGAATTGAAAGAAAAGATTAATTCAGCCTCTGTGGTTATCTTGTCTGACTTTAGGGGGATCCCGGTCAATAATTTAACCAAGCTGCGCAAGGATCTTTTTAAAGAAGATTCAGAATTTTTAATTTTTAAAAACACCCTGCTCAAGCGGGCCTTAGAAGATTGCGGCTTTGCTTCGCTGGTGGAAAAACTTGAAGGGCCTACAGCTTTGCTTTTAGGCTACAAAGACCCGGCCGCGCCGCTCAAGGCTTTGGTTGACTTTGTGGCTGATATTGAAAAGGGTGAAATTAAATCAGGGATACTTGAGAAGACTGCAGTTGATCTTAAGCAGATTAATGAGGTCGCTACACTCCCTCCTCGAGAAGTATTATTGGCCAAGGTTGTTGGCGGCCTTAAGTCCCCAATCTACGGTTTGGTTAATTGTTTGCAAGGAAATATACGCGGATTAGTTTATGTCTTAAAAGCGGTTAGTGAAAAAAAGGGAGGTGAAAAATAATGTCAAAGGTCGAAGAAATTTTAACATCGGTTGAGCAAATGACAGTTCTTGAATTGTCAGATTTAGTGAAAAAGCTTGAGGAAAAATTCGGTGTCTCGGCTAGTGCGCCAATGATGATGGCGGCTGGCGGGGCTGCTGGTGGTGAAGCGGCCGAGGTCAAGGATGAGTTTGATGTTATCTTGGCTGAAACTGGCGCTAAGAAAATTCAGGTCTTGAAAGTTTTAAGAGAGGTCACAGGCCTCGGTCTTAAAGAAGCCAAGGAAGTGGTTGACTCCGCCCCGAAACCAGTTAAGCAAGGGGTGAAAAAGGGAGAAGCTGAGGAGATCAAGAAAAAGCTTGAAGCTGAAGGAGCAAAAGTAGAGATTAAATAATGAGAGAACAATTATCAGAATCACGCAAAAGACTCGAAAAGTTGGTTACGGCACCGGATCTCCTGGAACTCCAGAAAGATTCGTTCCGCTGGTTTCTTGAAGAAGGATTGCCAGAGGAGCTCCAGCTTGTTTCCCCGATTAAAGGGTATGAGGGTAAGCTTGAACTCTCTTTCTCCGGTAAGTATGTTTTGGGTAAACCAAAATATACTGTCCAGGAAGCCCTGATCCGTGAGTCAACTTTTGCCGTACCGCTTAAGGTTGATACTAAATTGGTCAATAAACAGACCAAGGAAGTTAAGACCCAGGAAGTTTTTATCGGCGATCTGCCGATGATGACAGAGCGTGGTACTTTCATTATTAACGGCGCCGAGCGGGTTATTGTTTCCCAGCTGGTGCGCTCTCCTGGCGTTTATTTCCGTGAGTCAAAACGGACCGAGCGGGGCGGCCGCTTATTTTATTATGCGACTGTGATTCCTGATCGGGGCGGCTGGCTTGAGCTGGAAACTGATGCTAATGGGGCGATTTTTGTCAGGATTAATCGGGCGCGCAAAATCCCGGTTACCATGTTTTTGGCAGCGATCGGCTGCAGTGAGAAAGAAATTTTAGGAGCGCTAAGTGAAGGTGAATTTAGGCGCCGCTCTCTCAAGGAGTGTCCGATTTTACCTAAAGAAGAAGCCTTAATTGAGGTTTATAAAAAGCTTCGGCCAGGCGATCCTGTGACGCAGGAAGGTGCCCTGGTTTATATTAATAATTTATTTTTTAATGCCCGCAGGTATGATCTTGGCCGGGTTGGCCGCTACAAGCTTAACCGCAAACTTGGGATCAAGGTTGAGGAAGATAAGCATGTTTTAACTAAAGCTGATATTTTGGCAATGGTTGATTATCTTATTAAGATCAATTCAGGCGATGGGATTGCCGATGATATCGACCATTTAGGCAATCGCCGGGTCAGGGCGGTGGGTGAGCTCTTGCAGCGCCAAATCAGGATTGGATTTGCCAGGATTGAAAGGCTAATCAAAGAGCAAATGATGGTCAGGGGGGACGATGTTGTTACCCCAGGCCAGCTGATTAACATTCGGCCTTTGCAGGCGGTTGTTAAAGAATTTTTCGGTTCAGGCCAGTTGTCCCAGTTTATGGATCAGACAAATCCTTTGGCTGAAATAACCCATAAACGCAGATTATCAGCCTTAGGACCAGGCGGTTTAACTCGCGAGCGAGCTGGCTTTGAGGTGCGTGATATTCACCCATCCCATTTTGGCCGGATCTGCCCGATTGAAACTCCAGAAGGCCCTAATGCCGGCTTAATTGGTTCCTTGGCCACTTTTGGCAAGATCAATAAATTTGGTTTTATTGAAACCCCTTATTTTAAGGTTGAAGACGGCAGGGTTACCAAAAAAGTTGAGCATTTAACTGCTGATGTCGAAGACCTGCACAAGCTGGCTACCAGCGATATTAGGCTCGATAAGAACGGTAAAATTATTGAAGAAGATGTTGCGGTAAGATATAGACGCCAATTTGTTTTTGCGCCGGCTAATGAAGTTGAGTATGTTGGTGTAGCGTCAGAACAAATTGTTGGTATTACTACCGCGATGATCCCATTTTTAGAGCATGACGATGCCAACCGTGCTTTGATGGGGGCAAACATGCAGCGCCAGGCAGTTCCTTTAATTAATCCAGAAAGCCCAATTGTCGGGACGGGCCTTGAGCGCAAGGTTGCCTCTGATTCGCGCACAACCGTAATTGCGGAAAACCCTGGTAAGGTAATCCGGGTTGCGGCTGATGAAGTTGTTGTCCAGCGCTCAAATGGTAAAAAAGATTTATATAAATTAATCAATTATTGCCGCAGCAACCAAGACACCCTGGTTCACCAGCGGCCACGGGTTAAAAACGGAGATAAACTGGAAAAGGGTGATTTGATTGCTGATGGTTCAGCCACTGATATGGGCGAGTTGGCTTTAGGACGCAATGTCCTTGTCGCGATGATGCCTTGGGAAGGGTATAACTACGAAGACGCGATTATCCTTTCCGAGCGCCTGGTTAAACAAGATATGTATACCTCGATCCATATCCAACGCTTAGAGGTTGAGGTTCGGGCAACCAAGCTGGGGATGGAAGAGATCACCCGCGAGATTCCCAATGTCTCTGAAGAAGCCCTGGCTAACCTTGATGAACGCGGGGTAATTGTTGCTGGTTCTGAAGTCGGGCCTGGTACTATTCTAGTCGGCAAAGTTACTCCAAAGGGCGAGACCGAGCTGCCGGCCGAAGAAAAGCTCTTGCGGGCTATCTTTGGCGACAAGGCCAGGGATATGAGAGATACTTCGCTCCGGGTCCCGCCAGGAGAGACCGGCATGGTTATTGACGTTAAAATCTTCTCCCGTGAAAATGGGGATGAGCTGCCGCCTGGAGTGCATGAACTGATTAGAGTTTATCTGGCTCAGCAGCGCAAAATCGGGGTAGGAGACAAGATTGCCGGACGCCACGGAAACAAAGGTGTTGTGGCTAGGGTTTTGCCTGAAGAAGATATGCCTTATATGCCGGATGGCACCCCGCTGGATATAGTCCTTAACCCGCTTGGTGTTCCTTCCCGTATGAACATCGGCCAGATTTTTGAATTGCTCCTTGGCCAGGCTGGCCATTTAAAAGGGAAAAAATATGCCCTTCCTTCTTTTGACGAATCAGAAGGGGATGACGCTTCTGTTAAGTTGCTTGACCGGGAGCTTAACGAAGCGATTGCTGAAAATAAAATTACCTGGCTGGATAAATCAGGTAAGGTCGAGTTGCGTGACGGCCGCACTGGTCGTGCTTTTGGCCGCAAGATTGCAGTTGGTTACATGTATATAATGAAGCTGATCCACTTGGTAGACGATAAGATGCATGCCCGTTCCACTGGACCATACTCACTCATTACCCAACAGCCGCTCGGTGGTAAAGCCCAATTCGGCGGCCAGCGTTTCGGTGAGATGGAGGTCTGGGCGCTTGAGGCTTATGGCGCGGCGCATACCTTGCAGGAGCTGTTAACTGTTAAATCTGACGATGTGGTTGGCCGCTCCAAAGTTTACGAAGCAATTATTAAGGGTAAGCCAATGGGCAAGCCTGGGATTCCAGAATCTTTTAGGGTTTTAGTGAAAGAGCTGCGCAGCTTATGTCTGGATATGAGGACAATTGATGAGCGCGGCAAAGATGTTAATATCGATGATCAGGATAAGGTTCAATCCCGCCGCATGCCGAAGATTTTCGGCAAGGGTGAGGAGAGGGAAAGAAGGAGGAGTTAATGCCACTGGCCAGGAATAATGAAGAAAAAGAATTTAAGTCTTTAAAGATCGGCCTTGCGTCGCCAAGTAAGATTTTAGCTTGGTCATATGGCGAGGTTGAAAAGCCTGAAACTATTAACTACCGCACCTTTAAGCCGGAGCGCCGCGGCTTGTTTTGTGAGAAAATATTTGGCCCGGTCAAGGATTGGGAGTGCCATTGCGGCAAATACCGCCGGGTTCGTTATCGCGGCATAGTTTGTGAACGCTGCGGTGTTGAAGTTACAACCTCACGCGTTAGGCGCGAGCGGATGGGGCATATTAAGTTAGTTGAACCAGTGGCTCACATCTGGTATTTACGCGGCATCCCTGGCTATATGAGCCTCTTGCTCGATATTACCACCAAGGCACTTGAAGAAGTTGTTTACTATGATGCTTATATTGTGACCGAAGTCGACGAAGGGGTTAAAAAACTTAAAGTTGGCAAGGTTCTGCGCGAAGCTGAACTGCAGGAGATGGAAGATAAATTTGAAGGGCAGTTTAAGGCCGAGACCGGAGCCAGGGCGATCAAAGAGCTGTTGCTCCGGATTGATATCCCTCAGATGATCTCTAAGCTTCGGCGGGAACTTAAAAACTCTGCCGGCCAAAAAAGGCTTAAGATTATTAAACGTTTGAGAGTAGCCGAAGCTTTTAACGACAGCGGCAACCGTCCTGATTGGATGATTATGGATGTCGTGCCGGTTATTCCACCGGACCTGCGTCCTATGGTTCAGTTAGAGGGTGGCCGTTTTGCTACCTCTGACCTTAACGATCTTTATCGACGGGTCCTTAATCGTAACAACCGCCTCAAAAAGATGATCAACATGGGTGCTCCTGACATGATTATTCGTAACGAAAAACGGATGCTCCAGGAGTCAGTTGACGTTTTAATTGACAATGGCCGCAGAAAACGGGCAGTTACCGGTTCAACCGGTCGCCCTCTTAAATCATTGACCGATATTATCGAAGGTAAGCAAGGACGCTTCAGACAAAACCTCCTTGGTAAACGTGCTGATTATTCCGGCCGCTCTGTTATTGTTGTTCGACCAAATTTAAAGCTCAATCAGTGCGGCTTGCCCAAGGAGATGGCGCTGGAGCTGTTCAAACCTTTTGTTATTCGCAAATTGGTTGGTCGTGAAATTGCCCAAAATGTTAAGTCTGCCAAGCGGATGATTGAAAAGCAAGAGGTTATTGTTTGGGATATTTTGGAAGAAGTTATTAAGGGACATCCAGTCCTTTTAA
>Ga0066640_10000395_pt1 | contig 25188 bp, 20 predicted proteins | sample CryGeyCG2114_020_2_FD_59505 | JGI IMG/M metagenome (GOLD analysis project Ga0066640, IMG submission 59505) | Groundwater microbial communities from aquifer - Crystal Geyser CG11_big_fil_rev_8/21/14_0.20 | ecosystem: Environmental > Aquatic > Deep subsurface > Groundwater | place: USA: Utah... | reverse complement strand
TTATCAAAGGTCAGAAGCTCTTTATTCCTGGCGGTAAGAAGCCAAAACCTGTTATTGCGGCACGTACCGGTACCCGTACCGATGCGCGTTACGATACGTATAATCAAAAAGTAGTCACCGCGAGCAATGCTGCACCTACTGCCGGTAAGCGTTTAATCTTCCCAACGAAGGGAGATTTGACCCAGGGCTTCCGTCGGGGACACTATGCGCTCGATATCGGAAACCGCAGCAAGCCCGATGTATGGGCATCTGCTGAAGGTACGATTATAAAATCTGCTGGTGGCTGTGCTCCGCGCGAGGTCAAATGGGACCGCGGCTGCAATGGCGGATATGGAAATCATGTGATTATCGATCACGGCGATGGTTTGCAGACCTTATATGCGCATCTTGAGACACTCTATGTAAGCAATGGTCAAACCGTTACCCGCGGTCAGGCCCTTGGTAAGATGGGTAACACCGGCCGAACCTATGGTGCAACTGGTATCCACGTACATATGGAGTGTGTTTCAAAAGGTGCGAAGGTCAATTGTTTGAACTTAATGTAAAACACCTTATACTAGCTTCGGTCTTTTTTGTCATGCATGTGGAAAAACTTCCTGCTCAAATTTTGGCGCGAAATTACATTCTGGATCAAACAGCCCTTTCTCGGGCTTATCCGTCTCTATCAAAAGACGCTCTCTCCGGACCATGGTTTGCTCAAAGGTATTTTTCCGGCAGGATTTTGCAAATACTCTCCTTCGTGTTCGGAATATTCGTATCAGGCAATAGAGAAGCACGGCGTGATTATGGGCCTTTTAAAAGGGCTCTGGCGGATTTTGCGGTGCAATCCTTTTAGTAAGGGAGGAGAGGATAGGGTGTGAAATATACAAGCTTCCAAATTCCAAATAGCAAATAATAATCAAATAACCAATCAGCAAATAATCAAACATGAGGAAAAAGGCACTTATATCGGTGAGTAACAAGGAGGGGATTGTAGCGTTTGCACAGCGTTTGACTGCAAAGGGTTTCGAAGTTATCTCTACCGGCTCTACAGCACAGCATTTGCGTGAGGGAGGGGTGACGGTGCGTGAAGTCTCAGAAGTGACCGGCTTCCCTGAAATTATGGATGGGCGCGTGAAGACACTGCATCCGAAGATTTTTGGCGGGATTTTGGCGGTTCGGAATAATCCAGAGCACCAAAAGGCGCTGCAAGAAAATGAGATTGGGCAGATCGATGTAGTTGTGGTGAATTTGTATCCATTTGAAGAGACATTGGCTGGCGGTGAAACAAATGAGGCTGTATTAATTGAGAAGATAGATATCGGTGGACCATCTCTCATTCGCGCTGCTGCCAAAAATTTTGCCGATGTAACCGTTATTGTGGATACCGCAGATTATGAGCGGGTAGCTTCTGAAATTGAAAAAAATGGCGAGACAGCTTTAGAAACAAGGCGGCGCTTAGCATGCAAAGCGTTCGAACGCACACAGCACTACGATGAGGCGATTTCTGCCTGGATGCGCGAAATTACCGGCCAGCCCGAGCTTCTCGATCTTCATTACGAAAAAGTTCGCTCGCTCCGTTATGGGGAAAATCCGCACCAAAAGGCTGCTTTCTTTCGCAACCCCGAAAATCACGATCCCAATGTAACGAATTCAAAAGTGCTGCACGGTAAGGAGCTCTCTTTTAATAATATTGTCGATGCGAATTCTGCGCTCGAGTTGGTCAAAGAGTTTGAGAGGCCCACTGTTGTCTTTATTAAACATAATAATCCGTGCGGTGTTGCTTCGAGCGAGAAGATTGAACGCGCCTTTGATCTGAGTTTCCAGGTAGACAGCAAATCGGCGTTTGGTTCGGTTGTGGCATTAAATAGGCCGCTCAATATGGCATGTGCGCAATATATTCGCGATCATAAGATTTTTATCGAACTTATTATCTGTCCAAGTTTTGAAAAAGATGCGCTTGAAATGCTTATGCAGCGGAAGAATATTCGGCTGCTCGAGACCGGACCGTTAAGTTTGGATACTGAAAAGCGCGACATTAAAAAAGTTGCGGGTGGCATTCTGGTGCAGAGCGCGAATACTATCGAAGTAGCCGAGGGCGATTTAAAAGTGGTTACAAAAAAGAAACCGAGCCAAGAGGAAATTCGCGCCATGCTCTTTGCCAATAAAGTCTGCAAACACGTAATGAGCAATGCTGTTATTTTTGCTAAACGCTCCAATCGCTCCTCTGATGAGGACTATGTGGTAACTGGTATTGGCGCAGGGCAAATGTCCCGCGTGGATGCCGTGACCATTGCACAAATAAAAGGCGGCGAGCGGGTGCCCGGTTCGGTTATGGCCTCAGATGCCTTCTTTCCCTTTCCCGATGCCGTTGAAGAGGCGGCAAAGGCTGGCGTTACCTCAATTGTTTCTCCAGGTGGATCGGTAAATGATGAGGAGGTTATTACGCGCGCAGATGAGCTTGGTGTGGCAATGGTCTTTAGCGGCGTACGGCTATTCCGCCATTAAATTGCTGTACGTTTAAATTGTGGTTCATATCTTGCCAATCTATTGCGCGGTTGGTATGTTGCTGTATAAATACTCTTTAAATAATTTCATTATGGTACGTCCAGCCGAACAAATTGTTAATGATTTAGAAAGTATCGACGCTAAAGCAGATCCTGAATTGCTTCCACAAGAAATGGGAGAAGTAGATTCAGTGCAAGGAAAAGTCGCGAATGCTGCGGGTATCGTAGTCCATAATAGACCAGAACAGGGTGTTGGCCGTGCAGAATATAATGCTTTTTGGGAAGAGCAGAAGAGAAAATGGCCTGGCCATTTTGATCATGTGAAGATTGGTTAGAAGCCGCATAAGACTGGACAAATCTCAAATCAATCAGTAAAATCTCCCTTAACTATTATGGCTCAGGGAGATTTTAAAAAATACCGGATTGCCACTATTGGCAGCCACACGGCTTTGCAGATTCTCAAGGGTGCAAAAGATGAGGGATTTGAAACCATTGTTGTGTGCCAAAAAGACCAGCGCAAGCCCTACGAAAGTTACCGCGTGGCCGATGAAATTATCGAGATCGAAAAGTTCAAAGATTTTTTTGAAATTGAGCAGCAGCTCATTGAGCGTAATGCAATTATTATTCCGCACGGCTCATTTGTAAGTTATTTGGGGCCGCAGCGTGTGCAGCAGCTCAAGGCTATGCACTATGGAACCAAGGCGATTTTGGAATGGGAGTCGGACCGCACCAAAGAGCGGGAATGGCTTTTGAACTCCGATTTGCGGCTACCTAAGATTTTTAAGAATCCCGACGATATTGACCGGCCGGTTATTGTAAAATTCCATGGCGCCAAAGGCGGCTTAGGCTACTTTATTGCAAATTCTCCGAACGAATTTAAGCAGCGTATTGATGAATATCCTGAAGAAAAGGATTATGCAATTCAGGAATATATTGTGGGTGTGCCGATGTACGCGCACTACTTTTATTCACGCCTGACCGGCGAGCTTGAGATTATGAGTTTCGATAAGCGGTATGAGTCGAATGCCGATTCGATTGGCCGTATTGCTGCAAAAGATCAGATCGATGTTGGAATTAAGACAAGTTATACCATTACGGGAAATATTCCGGTGGTTATTCGAGAATCGCTTCTGCCGCAGCTCTTTGCCATGGGCGAGCGCGTTGTGGAGGAGTCGCGCAAAATTACGGATGGCGGTTTGTTTGGCCCGTTCTGCTTAGAGATGATTATCGATAAAGATCTGCAATTTTGGGTATTTGAAATTTCCGCGCGCATTGTTGCGGGTACTAATTTGTATATTAAGGGGTCGCCGTACACTGATTTGCGGTACGATGTGCCAATGTCTACCGGCCGGCGCATCGCGCGCGATATTAAAGAGGCGGCAGATGGGGGAAAGATTGAGGAGGTGTTGGGGTAGGCTTATCTTCGCTGGCGCAGCATTTTTTAGCATAAGTCAAGGTTACAGGTTAGCGGGCTTCCTAGGAAATTGCGGAGTCACTCCTCTATCAACAGATTATTTTGCGCATACTCCCTCGAACGGCCTGTGATTTCTATTTGGGCCACTAATTGTTAAGATTGCAGCAATTGCCAATTTAGAAGAAAAATTGTCTAATCGAGCCTTAACCTGTAATTTCGCCGGCGAAATGTATAGAAAACTGTTTTTCATAAATATTGTCAAATTTCGCGAATATCCATTGTGCAATCTGCTATACTTTGGCCCGTGATCTCTTCTCAAGACATTCAGGCGCTCCTCGCAGACTACGATCAAGATCAGCTGACCATCGGTGTGCTTGGCGGTCACAGCGCTTTAGATGTCTGTGCCGGGGCTAAAAAGCACGGATTCCGCACGGTGGCGGTATGTCAGGAAGGGCGCGAAAAGACGTATCAGAAATATTTGAAGCGGCGGGCAGCGGAAAATCGGGCTGGCGCTGAGCTCGGCTGTATTGATGAGGTTATTGTAGTCCCTAAATTCGGCGATGTGGTGGATAGCGATGTGCAGGAGCGGCTGCGCAAAATGAATACGGTCTTCATCCACAACCGTTACTTTTGGGTCTACTGCGACTTTGAAAAAGTTGAAAAAGATTTTCGCGTACCGATTTTTGGAACTCGGACCTTGCTTAAAAAAGAGGAGCGGGATCAGGAAAAAAATCAGTACTACCTTTTGCAAAAGGCGGGCATTCGTACGCCGATTATCTTTGAACGGCCCGAAGATATCGACCGGCATGTGTTAGTTAAAGTAAATGAAGCTACGCGCGGATATGAGCGGGCATTTTTTGTTGTTAAGGATTTTGATCATTATAAAGAGGTTGTTGAGCGCGGTCTTGCGGCCGGAGATTTTACGGAAGTGGCAATTAAGGACGCGGTGATCGAGGAATTTATTGTCGGCGCGCATGTGAATTTTAATTTTTTCTATTCACCATTTGCAGGTGAGGTTGAGTTAATGGGTACCGATATGCGTCGTCAAACAAACTTAGACGGCTTGCTCCGAATGCCGGCCTGGGATCAAATCCAGCTGCATAAGAAAGGTTTTGATGTGAAGATGATTGAGACCGGCCACGTTGCGGTTACGGTAAAGGAATCGCTGTTAGAAAAAATTTACGACATGGGCGAGCGCTTTGTTGCAGCTACGCAAAAGGAGCACGCTCCCGGAATTATTGGGCCGTTCGCATTGCAAGGCGCCGTTGTTGCCGAAGAGGGCAAGGAAGATATTGTAATCTTTGATGTGAGTATGAGGATTCCGGGTTCGCCGGGTACCGCCTCTACTCCGTACAGCGGCTATTTGTACGGTCATCCGATAAGTTTTGGCGAGCGTATTGCTATGGAAATTGCCGAGGGGGTGAAGCAGGGAAAACTTGCCGAGCTGGTTACATAATGAACAACAATAATGCCGAAAAAAGGTTTTAAAGCGTTACTTCTAGCAGCGGGCCGCTCGACTCGTATGGCGCCAATTGACGACAAAAATGCACTGCGTCTCCTTGGGAAGCCGCTTATTCAATATCAGTTGGAGGCTTTGACGAAGGTTGGTTACACAGATATTGCACTTGTTGGAGGCAAGCATAATTTGGATTTTTTACGAGAGGTTGCACACGAAAATAAGAAGGCCACCGCCCGCCGCCCACCGCCAAGGCGGGGCAAGCAGGGCGGGGCAAGCAAGGCGGGGCAGGCGCGCATTACAATTATAGAGCAGAAAAAGCTGCAAGATGGTATGGCCGGAGCGATATTGGCTGCAGAACAATGGATTGCTGGTAAGCCGATTTTGGTTTTGAGCGGCAATGATCTGGTTCAAGATAAAGCCTTTAATAAATTTAAGCGGCCTGGTAAAGATGGCTTGCTGCTGGCGAAAAAGGTCAGCACATATTTTCCTGGTGGCTATCTTACGATTACTCAAGACGGCACTATTACAAAAATTGTTGAGAAGCCCGGTGCCGGAAAAGAGCCGAGTGATTTAGTAAATATTGTGGTCCACTATCACCCGGATTCTGCTGCATTGATACAGAGTCTTAAAAATACAAAATCCAAATATGATGATGTGTACGAAGCAGCTCTGCAAAGACTCTTTGCTGCGATTTCTTATCGCGCTGTTGTCTACGATGCTTCTTGGTTACCGGTAAAATATCCGTGGCACGTCTTGGATGTGATGGAGAAGTTTTTGCCTACTTCGCCTTCGCGAGGATCACATGCAATAAAGAAGGGGCGCGGCGTGAAGATAGCAAAGAGTGCGATTGTGAATGGGCCGGTTATTTTAGACGATGGCGTTCGGATTTTAGATAATGCCGTGGTGCAAGGCCCTGTCTATATTGGAAAGAATTCTCTTGTCGCTACCGGCGCACTTATTCGAGGTTCACATATTGGTGATAACTGCGTCATTGGTTTTGGCTCAGAGGTAGCTCGCAGTTTCATTGGTGACAATGTCTGGACACATACAAACTACATTGGCGATAGCATCATCGGCAACAATGTGTCGTTTGGTGCCGGAACGGTAACCGGTAATTTGCGCCTTGATGAAGGGAATATCTTAGTGGACATTAAAGGAGAAGCTGTCGACACTGGTCGCACAAAGCTTGGCATTGTTACCGGAAATAATATTCGTGTGGGTATTAACACAAGCTTTATGCCGGGGAAAAAGATTGGCAGTGATAGTATGATTGGTGCCGGTATTGTAGTAGCTCAGGATATTCCCGATGGCTCATTTGTGTATGGTAAATCAGAACTTGTGATAAAAAAGAACACAGCAAAAATCCCGAAAAGGGATGTGCTGTAATTTATCTATATCTCATGCTCGTTTCAGCAATTATCGTCAACCATAATTGTTCCTATCTTACGCGCCTCTGTATTGAGGCTCTTAAAAAGAGCAGTGGCGATTTTGAATTAGAGATTATTGTTGTTGATAATGCCTCTGATGCGGAGAATCTTTCTTATCTTAAAAAGCTGCACGAAGAAAAAGAAATTACCCTTGTGGCATTGCAGCGCAATACCGGCTACGGCTTTGGCAATAATCGCGGTGCCGATGCAGCGCGCGGCGATTATCTGCTGATTTTAAATCCCGATGTTGTTGTAGAAAAAGATACTGTCCGTAAGCTCCTTCACTATGCACAAGAACATTCCGATTTAGGGATCGTTGCGCCACAGCTCTATTTTTATAACGATCAAATCCAAGACTCGTGCCGCCGCTTTATGACACCCCTCGATTTAGTTATTAAGCGTACGCCGCTTAAAAGGCTTGGTCGTTTTAGGGCGCGATATAGACACTATGTCATGGAAGATTTTGACCACTCACAAGTGCAAGATGTCGACATTGTCACCGGCGCCTGTTTTCTGATCTCCAAAGAGCTCTTTCAAGAGCTGCGCGGCTTTGACGAGCGCTTTTTTCTCTTTATGGAAGATATCGACCTCTGTCGGCGCGTTTGGGGTGCTGGTTATCGCGTTGTTTATTATCCTAAGGCACGCGCATTGCACTCGCACAAACGTCTTTCGGGAGGTTCTTTCGTATCTACGCTGCTCAACCGAATCTTTTGGATCCACGTGAGCTCCGCAATTAAATACTTTTGGAAGTGGAAGGGCAGGTCTTAGCTTCGGTTGAGCAAGAGCCATGCGCTTCCGTCGTAGATGAATGTTGCGGCATCGTAGTGGCGCAACTCGAGAAGGCTGCCACGTGGATCTTGTACCGTACAGATACCAGTGCGATTTTTGCGGTTATTGACCGATACAATAAATTTTTTTCCTTCATATGCATTTTCTGTGTTAATTGTAAGTGCAGTGCGATCTGTACAATTTAAAATCGCGTAGTCACTTGCCGCTCCGAGCATCATGCGCGGTGCAGTAGCATCTACATGCTCTACTGCAATTTTTGTTGCAGGTACTTCCCACCAAAAGTTCATAACATAGACCATAATTTCGCCCCGTCCGCGTGAAAATATCGAAGGATTGAACGATTCAAGTGCCATACCAATAACACGGCTGCTCTTTGTTGCCTTCATCGCATGGCCGGCTGTAGATGAAACGGTAAGATAATCGCCAACAGCAATTTTTCCGCCTTCGTTAATTACCTTCACCGGTACGCGGCCATTGAGTGCAACCGGCATTGGATTGTCTTCTTCCGGTACATTGTATCCGGCAGAAGTAAAGTCGCCGAAATTGTTCGACACAATACCAACTGCACGTTGTGCATTCGCTGCGTCAGCTTTTACGAGCTGTACGATTTGTTTGCCGTCTTCGGTCATAACTGTTTTGTTGCCAAGCGCAACAAGGTCGCCGAATTCTACATCATCTTGTACCGGATACATCTCTGCATAGTCTGCTGTCGGTGCGCCGTCACAGTCTGAAATTGTTACATCAGCAGTATCCGCTACATCGCCATCGGCTTGGTTGCCGCAAAGCGCTTCAGCTGTTACCGCATCGCCATCCAGTGTAATTTGCAGCTGACCGCTAATATCCACGCTGCCGGTAATTGCGATATCGTTTGCTGCATCATTATCGGTCACAATAGAAAATGATTCCAAACTGGCTGCGCCAATATTTACCGCATTGGTATTTGTATCGCCAATCACCACGTTGCCATTCGTACCCGTTCCTACTTTTGCACCGCCGCGTATAGTTACTGCGCCGCCATTTCCGTCAAAATCACCTCCAACACCAGCAGCGATTGTGACTGCACCGCCGGTACCATTATTGCCTGTACCTCCTCCTGTACCTGCCGTTAAGGTAACTGCACCGCCGGCTCCTGTTCCAGTTCCATTGCCGGCATTCAGTGCTACCGCACCGCCGGCAACATTACCGGTGCCACCATTGCCTGCGGTCAGAGTAACAGTACCTGCAGCACCGTCGGGGTTTCCACCAGTTCCAGCGGAAATTGCTACGGAACCACCGGCGTTTGCGCCGTCAGCGCTTCCTGCTGCAATGTTGATTGCACCACCTGCACCTGCTGCAGTTGTACCGTCTCCGGTTCTTATAGTAATCGCACCGCTTGCTCCTGATGTTGTTGTATCTCCGGTTTGAATGATCAGTGCTCCAGAATTGGCGCTGGTTGCGCTGCCGGTTTCAAGGTTCAATGTTCCAGAAGCTGCAACTGAATCGCCTGACTGTATTGCAACATTTCCGGTCGCACCGCCCGCATCTGTTGTTGCACCCGATCCAACGCTCACTGTACCGGTTGCACCGGATGGAGAGCTGTTCGATTCCAAGGTCACCGCTCCGGTTCCTCCGGCGCCAACGGCACCGCCCGAACGAATTGTTACCGCACCGCCAGTTCCTCCAAAGCCGCCATTGCCACTTCCGGTACCACCGGTAATCGTGACAGCACCTCCTGCTCCGCTGCCTTCACTTGGTCCTGCGGTTACTGTGATTGCTCCTCCCCCTGCGTTACCGGCAGCGCCACTTCCTGCATTTAATGCGATTGATCCGCCCAAACCACTTGCAGTGCCACCGTTCCCTGCAGTTACCGTAATTGCACCACCAGCAGAAGATGCACCGCCTGCTTTTGAAGTGATATCGATAGTACCTGGCGCACCATTACCCGTTGATGCTCCGGACTCAATTGTAACGGATCCTCCTGCACGATTTGTGCCAACGCCATCACGTGCTTGAAGTGTGATTGAACCTGCATCACCTTCAGTTGGTGCTCCGGTGTCGATGGTAATGTCTCCAGTATTACCTGATGTTGAGCCACCGGTTGAAATTGTAACGCTACCCGAATTGCCTGAGGTTCCTCCACCAGCACCTGAAGTAATATTTATAGCCCCACCGACTCCTGTGGCACCGCCAGCTCCTGCCGTTACATTCAGTGCGCCGCCAGTACCAGTTCCATTGCCTGCCGCGCCCTGGACCGTGAGTGCGGATCCCGCAGTGTCTGCGGTTGTTGAATTACCAATTTGAATTGTTCGTGCAGCTTCTTTAATAAATGTAAGTCCGCTGTTTACAACACCGGTAAACGTAATGGTATCGGTTGCAGCGTCGCCTAGGGTTGAATTGCCACTGACGGTGAGGTTTCCTGTTAAATCACCATCAAAACCTGATGCCGCCGTTGTCATCGTTGTTGCATCATCAAACTTAATACCGTTCGCACCAACAGTCACCAATCCGGTTAACGTCGATGTGCCTTCTACACTTAGATTGCCTCCGGTTGTAATATTCGCGTCGATTGTTGTAGCACTAAGTGCAACTGTTACAGAAAAACCGACGACAATTATGGCAGCGATAAGTTGAGTGCTGAGGCGTTTAATTTTCATAACTTTACGGGTTAGTTTTTATTTTTAATAATTAGAATAGTATACCAAAAAATACCTTGCTAATCAATATATCACTCCTTTGAGGCCTATTGTTCAGCGAGTTCTGCGATTACTTTTGGATACCACTCTTTTTCCAATGCTTGTACTCGATTTTTGAGTGTTTCCGGTGTGTCATTCGGCATCACTGGGCATCGCACTTGCTTTATAATGTCTCCGGTATCAATGCCCTCATTCACATAGTGGATAGTCATGCCGCTTTCGGTATCGCCGGATTGCAGTACGGCTTCGTGGACATTGGAGCCATAAAATTCTTTGCCCCCATATTTTGGCAGGAGCGCAGGATGTACATTGATAATTTTTTTAGGAAAGCGCTGTACAAATGCTGGCGTAAGTATTCGCATGTAGCCAACTAAAACAATAAGATCGACTTTTTCTTTCTCTAGAATTTCAGCCATTTCCGCATCGAATTCTTCACGCGTTTTTCCGTTTGGATCTATGAAATATGTTGTAAGACCCTGCTCACGTGCGCGCTCTAATGCATAGCAGTTTTTTTTGTTGCTTACGACACAAGCAAGCTCAACATGTAATGTGCCTTTTTTAATTGCATCGATTATGGCCTGTAAATCGGTTCCGCGTGTCGATGCCAGGACAGCAATTCTAAACATATGCTTATAATACATGTTTATTATAAACTCCCTCAAAAATACATTCGCTTGGAGCGATGCGAATTTTTTTAGGATCCGGTTTTTTATTTGTGAATTTGGCCGGTGCATCCCGGGCAATCACAAAGGGACGCGCTTCGTCACCTTCGCCCATAACAAGCTGTGCAGCAGAAGCAAGATTGTCCGCCACCGCCTTTCGCGTGACTTTGAGTGACTTTCCATAAAGATCTTTTTGGCCGCGCACATCTTCAATACCATCAAATCCGGCCCATCCCAATGCAATTCCAACTGTACCCCAGCGCAGCGGCTGGCAGCGGGAATCGATAATTGCAACTCCCAATTTTTTCAGCTTAAGTTTTTTAAGGAGAGTTGCTCTCAGCTTCCATGCACTCTGCCATGAATTCTTTGGCAGAAGAATCGCAATGCCATCCGGCGCATTCGAAAGGTCTATTCCCGCAGCGGGCATTAAATTGCCATCTTTTAAGGCAATCATCATATTGCCGGGAATAACTTTCTCTGCTTCGCGCAGTACAAGTTCCACAATTCGCGGATCCTCTTTGCCGGTGCCGTAGCGGCTGATGTTTCTTTTTTTCGCAGCTGCACTTGGCACGATGGTCGAAATATCGACAACATTGCCCTCGCTTACCGCCACAAGTTTTGAACTCACAACGAGAAGATCGCCATTTTTTAGCTTTATCTTTTCCCGCTCCATTGCACTCAAAAAGAAGTGAGCAAGGTCGATCTTGCCTTCAAGCCGCGATGTCTGAATAGGAATAAGTTCCATGGACACGCAGTATAACATTGCGGTGCAATGGCTACGAATCTCTTCCTGGCATAAATGCCTCAGGTATCGCCAGTGCAAAAATCATTTGTAGCCGGTGGATATTTTCGATGCCTTGCATCTCCTTGTCGCGGACCACCTTGCCTTTTGAGTTTTCAATGCGCACTTTTAGATTATATGCATCGCCTTCAAGTTTTACTCCAAAAACTGCGCGATGAGCTTCTCCATTGCGCATAAAATTGATAATCATTCCGGAATCGTTGAACTGTTCAAAGCCAGCCTCTGTTGGTACCTGAGTCGTATGTGTTACCTCTGTGGTGAGTGCAGTTTTTATTTTTTCAACAAGCGTATGCCCCTGTTTTTCAAAATAGTCTCGTGGCTTTAGTGAGTGGCTTTCAAGCGAATTTCCTCCGCCGCCTATCATTTCTTCGGCTCCATGGTTTAAGAAAATTGCCTGAAAATTTGGTGCAGAACATACAATGTGTACATTTGTGAATCGCATATGTTTTTTATTTGTTTAAATGATTAAGTACTATTGTATACCAAAATAGGTATTTTTGTAAAGCTTACGGCACATTTTTTTATTACCCTAGACTCTTTCTTGCGCGCGCGGCCTCTACAATCTCGGCTGAAAAATCTTCTTTGATCGAGCGCTTCATTACAATTGTAGAGGTGAGATTTCGATGGATAATGTGGTGCGGTTTTTTGGGACCAAGTTCTATTTCTAATATTGTTTCAATGTGCATAATGTCTTTTTCGATTTCTTGAAGTTCGGGATGTTTGCGTGCCAAGAATTGTAAGTTTTCCCGGTTTAGATATTTGCACGCGTGCTGTAGTTCATTTCTCATTGTCGGGAAATATTTTTCGATAGTTTTTAATTTTCCCCGTTTTGCAGCTGCGGCAAGTCCACGGCCGGTTCCAATAATTTCGGGCGGGATGCCAAGTGAGTACCATGCTGCGGTAAATTTGATAGCGCGGGGAAGTTGAGTTTTTCCGATTCCTCGTGAATATCCGAATAATCCAATATGCAGCACGCGCTCGCGCCGGGATGGAATCTCTGCCGCAATGCTGTTAATAAACTCTGCACACGCTTCAATAGTAGTGCGGTATGGTTTAATGAAATCTACTGCAATACTTTCAAGCAGATCTTTTTCATCATGCGCAGAAATGGAATCTGGCTCTTGTTTGGGCAGCGTCTTTTTTAAATGCTCAATGGCACGTTTTACCTTTGCCGGTGCATAATCGTAACGGAATGCGGACTGGATGGTGAGTGTGCGAATGCCCTTGTACTCTTCGCAGGTATGTTCGATATTTTCTGGATTTGCACCGCCGCGGAAGGGGAGTCCGCCGGTACCGATAATCGGATACACCGGAATTTTTTTCTTTGCCGCAAAATCGTACATTTTGTGAATTGCAATTTTACAGGCGAGCACGGCGGGTACGAGTCCGGCATTCAATGCAGGATCGGAGCGTGCTATGAAGGGCCGCAAATAGGCCGGCGTGTTGCCAAATGTTTTTTTGTGGAGTGCAAAATATTCGTGGAGAATTTTGTCGCATGTGGTGAGATGCTCGACGCTCTCAAAGAGGGGAATCATTTCAAGATGAGAGAGTGATTTTCCTCGCGTTGCAAACATCTCATTTTTTAATGCTGCAATTTTTTGAAAGGTCGTTTGTACGTGAATGAGCTGTTTTGCGGCCGTGGTCATCGGGAGTATCGCCTCAAAAAAGGGCGGTGCATGCATCTTTAAGCTTTTTGCAAAATCGTCGGCAGTCAGCATGCTCATGTATGCGCGTGCCAATTTAAAACTCGTCTCCTCCCAGATATTGGGAATACGAAGTGTCATAAAAATGTCACGCCCAAGCTGCTTCTTTTTAAAATCTTTTAAATAGCGCTGATACAGTTTTTCGAAGACCGCTTCATCGGCAAATTTGCCCTCCCAGTCCCACATGTATTCGTCGCAGCCTAGCTCAAAAAAAGTGCGCCAGCACTCTTCTATCTCATCTTGTGTCGTGATGAAAGCCTTTCCAAGCCAGGGCACGATTCCCGCATTATCGGGGTGCTGCGTAGCCATGACGGTTGGAATTCGACGTTTCATTGCAGGGAGAATAGCAGAGGAAGGAATACAAGAAAACAAGAATGCAGGAAGTAGGAAGAAAGAGAGCAGGAAAGAAGCAGAAATGAGGCGGATCTGTTAATATATCGGCATGAAAATAATACGCATCATCATTACCGGTTTGATTCTTTTCCTATTACCCGTTGTCGCACTGGCCGCCTTCCCTGATACTACGGGTCATAAATATCGCGAGGCTATAGATTTTGTCCAGAGCCGGGGGATTGTTGATGGGTATCCGGATGGCACCTACCGCCCCGATAAAACAATGAATCGCGCCGAGATGCTGACGATTATTGTCGGATCGCGTTTTGAAAATCTGCAAGGTGCCGACTGCTTTCCCGACGTGAAGCGTGCGGACTGGTTCGCACCGTTTGTATGTAAGGGTAAGGAGCTGGGTGTGGTTGTAGGATATCCGGATGGAACATTCCAACCTGCCCGAACGGTTACCTTTGTGGAGGCTTTGATTATGCTGCAGCGCGCCTACGATATTCCGGTGAATACCGATGGTGTGTGGTACGAAGATAGTGTGCGAAAAGCGAGTGCTGCGAATATTATTCCGCTCGATGTGGCGGCTTTTGATATGCCGTTTACCCGCGGCCATATGGCTGAGCTGACCACGCGTTTATTAAAGGAGCGCGAAGGAAATTTGGAAGAGTATTTGGATGATAAAATCGATTTTGCGGTCTCGTATGAAGATATTCAGAATGGTGTAAATGTTGAGCGCGAATGGTCTGCGCAGGATGCCGTCGATTCTGGTAATGCCGCCGAAAATGTTCCCGAAGTCTTTATTAATGGAGGCAAGTTAAGTGCGGCACAGATTAGTGATTTGGAGACAACATATGGCAACAAGGCTACGGCCGGCCGTTACTGGTATGATACTCGCAGTGGAATGTTTGGATTGGAAGGCGGACCCCCGCTTGGATTTTTGCGGCCGGGGCACCAGTTTGGAACTTTGGCGCGGACTGCTTCGAATGGTGCGACTGGAGTCACCATTAATGGCCGCGAAATCGAAGTTTTGGAATACTCTTTTTTGAGTACACTCGTTGGATTCTTAGTGCTCCCCGGCGATTATTGGTTTGATGAGACTGGAAATATGGGGGTTGCGGGAAGTGACCTGCCGCTTACAAATTATTGGCTGCTTTTGGTGAATGCCAGCGCTGTGAGTGGTGGCGGAGGGGTGAGCGAGACTGGCAACAGTGCGGGCGGTTGTAGCTATATTAATATTCCCGGTTCCAGTGGAGTGAGTGCAGGCTTTCACTCGCTTGGCTGCGGATAGTTTTGTCGCCAGCAGCGAACAACGCTTGTTGCGGGTTAATTTTGCTTTTTAATAAGCCATTTGTTACAATCAAAACTTATTTTTTAACCATAGAAAACTATGGCCCCAACACTTTCCTCAACCCCTCGGGCACGCCGAGTCCCGCGCTTAGCTGCGCCTATTGTTGCCTTGGCAGCTGCAATTGCTGCATGTGGCGGAGAAACAAAAGATAATGTGAATGGCGTAATGGATGGCGGTACTACTATGCAAAATGATGTTGACGCTGGCCCTCGACGCGAGTTGCGTATTCCAGCACCAGGTCTGTTACAGCAATGCCTCGAGCCTAAAATTGGTCAGCCTTGGTCGCTTGTTTTTGAATGCCAAGAGGTTGCAGCACGAATTATGCGGGCAGCTCGTGAATGCTGGGAAAGTGAGCGGCTTAACCCTAATTTAGATGACCCCATACGAGCACAAGGTAGAATTAATGGCCAATCTGGAGGTGAGGCGGCAGTAATTTTAGATCCAGCTGCTCATGCTGATTTTTTGAGAGAGGTTTGCGAAGGTCAAAATGCTCGTGTACTTACAGTACGTGTTCCAGAACAGAGGCCAAATGCGCCATTTCCAAATGAGTGTATGACTGGAGATCTAGGTGTCTCCATCACGGGCCAGCATTCAATGGGAAATCTTGCTTCCGACCCTGATCTTGCTTCTATTGAAGCAAGCGGTGATTGCCAGTAAGATAGCTCCACGATGCAATCTGCAATGATTACAATGAAGGCGTCCGGTGGTAAAGCGACAAGAAATTCTACCGGGCGCCTTAAATACCACGTCAAAACATTTGGCTGCCAGTTTAACTACTCGGACTCGGAGCGTGTGGCCTCTCTCTTAGAAGAGATCGGCTATGCGCCCACTGAAAATGAGGTCGAGGCGGATTTTATTATTTTAAATACCTGTGCGATTCGCCAAAAGGCGGAGGATCGTGTGTACGGTTTATTTCCTCACTTTCAGGAGCTTAAGCAGAAGAATTCGCGATTGAAGATCGGTATTACCGGCTGTATGGTGCGCAAGTCGTCATCGAAAGTGAGCCGCAAAAAAGACCGGATTGTAAAAAATTACGAAGAGATCGATATTACTTTTCGAATTAATGAGTTGCAAAAGCTGCCAGATTTATTGCGCGAGCTCGATCCTGAGTTGGATTTAAATGAGGCTGCAGATGAGTTTGATGCCGGAACGCTCCAGAATTATTTTAAGATTAATCCAAAATATTCAAATACTGTGCAGGCCTTTGTACCAATCGCGTACGGCTGCGATAAGTTTTGCGCCTTTTGTATTGTGCCGTTTTCGCGCGGGCGCGAAAAGAGCCGTCTGATGCAGGAAATTTTGGACGAGTGCGAACAGCTGGTTGCGCGGGGATGTAAAGAGATTACGCTGCTGGGCCAAACGGTAGATTCGTATGGTTTGTCATTTGATGACAGAGCTACTAAGCGCTTTGCGCCACTGAAAAAAGGCGAAAAGATCTATTTTACGCGCCTGTTAGAGGAGTTAGATCGCATGAAATTCCGTGGGCTTAAACGCGTTCGCTGGACATCGCCGCATCCAAAAGATATGACCGATGATTTAATTGAAGCGGTTGCGCGACTCGAGACGCAGATGCCCTATATTCATCTTCCCATTCAGTCCGGCTCTACGGCAATGCTCAAACGTATGAATCGCCCGTACACGCGCGAACGCTACCTTGACCGTATTGCAAAGATCCGCGAGCACATTCCTGACTGTGCGATCTCAACCGATATTATCGTCGGCTTTTGCGGCGAGACCGAAGAGATGTTTGAAGATACGCTGAGTCTGTACGAAGAGATTCGCTGGGATATGGCCTTTATTGCGCAGTACTCAATGCGAAAATTTACTGCCGCGCATCGCACGATGAAGGATGATGTGCCGTCGAAAATAAAGCAGAAGCGTTGGCATGAATTAAATGAGATTTTGAAGCAGTGTTCGCGTGAGGGGCATGAGCGCTTTGTTGGCAAAACCGTCGAAGTTTTGGTTGAGCGCGTGTTGGAAGATGGACGTTTGGAAGGCCGCTCGGAGCACTATAAGCGTACGCAGTTTAAAGGTACGGAAAAAATGATCGGCGAGCTCGTGCAGATTAAAGTTGAGGAGGCTGGGGACTGGTACTTGACGGGAGCTGTAATTTAATTATTATATTGGTGATGAGATGTTTAAGTGCTATTGTTGATACTTTAAAGTGTCCGCCCGAAGCAGCGAAAAAATCGTTAGCTCAAAGTTTGGAAGCCGGATTACGCCTTGCCGAGGGGACAGGTTCCGGGGGCGATGTCGTAGCGAGTTCCATTCGCGATATGCTTGGTAGAAATTCTTTATGTTCATCAGCGCACGATGTACGGGAAAAGATTCTTGGTGATGTTAGGCGCGCACAGATGCGCGAACGTCTGCAAGATAGACATGTGCAATTATTAGAGGAGGTTCTTAATAGATGGTGTGAGCAATATGGCGGGCGTATTCAACGCCTATTGGATGATAATTACGAGCAGCGAGTCGGCTAAGCTTAAATCTTACTTGCCCCACACACTTCGCAATTGAAGGTCGCCGGTAAACGGTCCTTCATATTTCCAAATACCCTCTAAATCTTCGCTACCCTCAGGATACGAGGTGTACTCTTGCATGCCGCGCTCCGGAAAGATTCTCTTTTGTAGTGTAATGCGCTCTTGGCCTGCCTGTTTTTGTGCAGTTAGCCGATACTCATTTGCCGGTTTAAAGTTAATAGTAAACGGCAGTTTGTAGCGAATATTTATCGAGGCCGAACTTGAGAGCGGCACTTGGAATGGGAGTGCAAAGTAGGTAAGGCCGACTTCTTCATCAAATTTCGTTTCTAAATCCGGTACATTGGTAGAAATCACTTCGCTGCCTTTTGGCACGTAAATACGCAGGCGGTGAAAATTAGTTGCGCGTCCCAAAATCGAATAAAGCAAATTGGAAATTTCTCCAAAACCCATTGCGGCAGTAGTGCGGCGAATATCCTGTTCTATTTGTGCATTCCAAAGATGTGTGCGCGTGATTGTTAAATCGTTTTCTAACGTACCATCGGCATTTAAATAGGTGTCGTGCAAAATGTATTCACTCATGTAGTCGTCGCTCTTGTTACCGCCGATTGAGGTGTGCACGATATTCAGATAATCTTCATTGGGCTCCGGTTTGTACATAAGTCCGGCAAGATTGTGTTGCTCAAAAAAACTCTGCACATCGGGATCTTTGGAATAGGCGAGAATGTGTTTTTCTGTAATTGCATCACGAAGGAGTGCAGCGAGCGTCAGGGGATCCACTTTTGCAAAAAGCTCTTCTTGGAAGGCCGGCAAAAAGTTCTTCAAAATTACTTTCGGGTCTTCGCGACCAAAATATTTAGATTCAATAAGAAATGACATAACTGTTGTAAAATTTTGTGTTGAAACATTTGTATTGATCTCCGGCACATGAATAGTGCCGGTGAGCGTCAGCATTTTTTCTACCAGAGATTTGTCGATCGCAATAACGGTATCGACGCCCGGGCCATTCTCTTTTTCTAAAAACCATGCAGCCTTTTCTGCAGAGAGTGGGAAGTGTGCAGAGTAGTTTGAGTCACGCAGATACCAGCGCTCGTTAATGTGCCGAATTTCCGCAGGAGGCTCTACAATCTCGCTTAATTGATGATCAGAAAAATAGACATCAAACATCTCGTTTTTAGTAAGATAGCCATCATTTGTTTCAGCAATTATGTAGTTGCCAATGAATCCGCCGGTTGGCCGCAGCTCGGCATTGTTTTGTAATAAGATTAGAAAAGTATGCGGTGCACTATCGCCAAGCAGCTTGAGCATTGCAGGAGTATCTTCTTCGAACGTGTTAAGAAATTCTAAAAATGCATATAAGGCGCGCTGCGCAAAATCAAGCTGATCACGCAGCTCTACAGGAATAAATTTTTTGGGAATATTTTCGAGTGCTTGTGCCGAAAGCGTAAGATGTGTGGCTGCTTGCCGCATCTCTTCGAGATTGTTTCTCAATCTTGCCGTAAGCGAGGGACGCGAACTTCCATAATAGACATTTTGTGCGGCAAAAAAAGCGCGCGGCATGGTTGCAAGTTCACTGCTTATTTTTGAGAAAATGGCACCGGCATGGGCCAGATTTGTGCCGGCGCGTAAAACATTTTGCGCAGTAATTAAGCGCGGATCAGAAAATAAATTGGTTACAATGCCCGGCTGTAAAAACCAAGCATCCTGCTGTGCATCTGCAAAGTGCTGTTGCGCACGTGAGAATGCTGCCTGCGAATCGTTAAACTGTTTTTCGTTTATGGAGCTTGCACCTTGCGCAATCGCGCCAAAGCCTTGAATAATATTTGCGCTCGTTGTCTGTTCCAGCTGAATTCCGCGCTGCGAGAGATGGATGATTTGTATGCCAATAAGGATAACCAAGCCGGTGAGCAACAGGATGCCAAGCTGTCGGACCAGGTCGCTGCGTCTGTTCCACGTCGGCAGGATGAGCGTATTGTTGCGATTTTTTATCTTGTGAAGTATGCCGTCGCCCGCATTTTGCGGTGAGTGCAAAGAGCGCTGTACAATGCGGGGCTGCTTTGCGGTGCCCAAAAGCCCACGCAACGAGAGCATACGATCTGAGAAGCGCTGTCGAATATCATGGAAGATCACCTGTAAATTGTATCATTTTTGACAAATGCCTATTTTGGTGTAATATCTTAGTCTATGAATACGCTCTGGCCGACTACTCACCCAATGAAAGAAGATGTAAGCTTACATTTGGTGCGAGCAGCCGCACCCGATGTCACGCCTCCTTCAGCAGTTGTGCATCGTATGAGTAGTACACAGCGCGACTGGTTTGGAGAAGAGATTAGTTCTGATAAAGCCCTTTTAGAGCGCTTAAGAAGAATTCCGTGCAATAGAAGGGATCCTGCCATAAAGGCACTTATTAAGCATCTGCGAGGACGATTTGAGCAAGTGCAAGAACAAGAAGCAGCTTAACGAAAGATGAAACTTGCCTCCATATGCTCAGAAAAAGTCCGTTTAGAGATGCCGAAGCCGAATCCATCTTTCTTTGAATAGCCGATAAAATCTGGGTTTTTGAGAATCGGCTGAAGGAAATTTTTGTAGGCTTCGCTGCCTAAGAATCCGGGGCGGGGCTGTTCTGAGGGTGTGCGCCGCGATTCTTCCTGGGTGAATTTTCGCGATAAAATTTCTTGAAGCGCGATGAGATTGTTGCTCGCGATCCACAGATCTTCCGTTGCTGCGTCGTAAAATTTATCATTGTTGCCGTAGGTAACTTCGTAGATCGGTATGTCGCGATATGTTGAGCGGCTTGCGCTAACGCCATCCGGATTCGGAACAAGCTCGAATGCTTCGCTGCCGTCAGGCAAGGTTACGGCGCGGCGTTTTGTAGTGCGTTGTGAGGCCGCGTTGCTAAAGGCCTCACGCAGTGCAGAAACTTCTTTTGTAATATCACCGGCTGTCTGTACTACAAAAACTTTCTTGCTTGCCCCCCACCGATCGGCGGGGCGGCTTGTATCTTCAGCATAAGCAAATTCGCCGCTAAAGAATTTTGGCGCGATTGCAGAGAGATCGATAGACGGAAAATATGATTCTCCAAATTGTTTCACAACTGTGCGTGCTTGCTCGCCACCTTGTATAATATGCCGTGCCAAATTTTGGCCGGTCACAAGAAATTCCGGTTCGGGCGGCAGCAGCGGCAGCAGCTCGGCGCGGTACGGTGTTTTTTCAAATTCTTCAAATTCTTGTGCCAGCAGTGCATATGATTCGCCGCGCCAAATTGTTGCGGCAGGTTGTTGCGGCTTCGTATTTTCCGGCAGCTGGGTAATTTTTATCGCATTTGCACCGATTCCCACTGCCTTGTACTCAGGCACAAAAACAGCAGCACGGGTCAAAAAAGAGTTAATAAACGGCAGCGCTGCAGATCGCGCAATTCCCTCAGGCCGGAAAAATGCACGATACTCGCCATGGATATTTTTTTGAATTTTGGCAAAATCCCTGTCGCGGCTGAGGAGTTTTTCAAAACCGGTTTGCTGCTCCACAATGAGCTCTAAATCTTGGCGTGTGGGTGCAAAAACAAGATTGTCAGACAAAAAGACAAAGTGCGTGTTCGGGGTGGAAAAAGCGGTAACCCCATTGATTACTATTTGTTCAAAGCGCCCGCTTGTATTGCGGAATGTCTGTGCAAATTTCAGAGCATTCTCAACGGACTGAACTTGTATGAGCAGCAGCGGATTGAGCGGGTAGGGAGCAGAATTCTCAGCTTCATCACGCCTTTGCGTTTTCAAAAAAGCCACCGCGGCCCGCTGACCTGCCCACGGCTTAATCTCATTTTCCCAGGAAATTTTAAGCGTATCTTCAATGCGCACAACGAGCTCCGGCACCGCAGCAACAGGAAATTCAACCAGCGCAACCGTCTCTTCTGCCGGCAGTACCTCACTAAAGCCCGGCACACGCACCACCGTATACGACAAAAAGCTCACCACAAAGGCGATAAAGATGGCTCCGCCAAAAATTAACCGTTTTGCCCGCTGCTTTTGCATTGTAATTCGTTTTGCCACGGTGGAAACTATACCAAAATCTGCTAAAATACACCCCACATGAAAACCGCAAATCAAATTCGCCGCCAGTTTATCGACTTCTTTGTGAAGCAGCACGCGCATAAGGAGATTCCGAGTGCGTCCGTTGTTCCGGAGAATGATCCGACCGTGCTCTTTACCACCGCAGGTATGCATCCGCTGGTTCCCTATTTAATGGGAGAGCCGCATCCCGAAGGTAACCGCCTGACCGATGCGCAAAAGTGTGTGCGCACCGACGATATTGATGAAGTTGGCGACTCAACGCACCTTACCTTTTTTGAGATGTTGGGCAACTGGTCGCTGGGCGATTACTTTAAGAAAGAGGCGATTACAATGAGTTACGAGCTCATTACCAAACCGTGGGAGGAAGGAGGATTGGGTATCGATATTAACCGCGTTTCCGTTGCGTGCTTTGAAGGTGATGATGACGCTCCGCGCGACGACGAGTCTGCAGATGTCTGGCGCTCGCTCGGCATTCCAGAGAATCGCATCTATTTTTTCCCAAAAAAACAGAACTGGTGGGGGCCGGCCGGTCAGACCGGCCCGTGCGGTCCGGATACCGAGATGTTTTACGATGTTGTTGGAGACCCTGATCCGACGGTGCATAAGCCGGTGAGCGATGCGCTGAAAAAGGAGCTGCTCGATAAATGTTCGCCCGCATGTGACTGCGGCCGCTACGTCGAATTTTGGAACGATGTTTTCATGCAGTATTTTAAGACGGCCGACGGAAAGTTCGAACCGTTGAAGCAAAAAAATGTGGATACCGGCATGGGCCTGGAGCGCATGACGGCAATTTTGCAGGGTGTGGACTCGCCGTTTGAGACGGATTTGTTTAAGGATGCGATTTCAAAAATATTGAGTATTGCAGGTGTACTCCATGAGTATGGAAAAATTCCTGATAGCCCAAATGATAGATTAAAATTTAGTGCACGTGTCATTGCCGACCATTTGCGCAGTGCGACCTTTATTATAGGTGATGATCGCGGTGTTACCCCTTCAAATGTTGATCAGGGTTACATTCTTCGCCGCTTGATTCGCCGCGCGATCCGCTACGCAAAAATGATTGGCATTGAGCGCGCTTTTACCCACGAAATCGCAAAGATTTATATCGATCTATATAAAGAGCACTATCCCGAGTTGCAGCGGAATCGAAATAGGATTTTGACCGAGCTGGAGCGCGAAGAAGAAAAGTTTGGACGTACACTTCAAAACGGTCTGCGCGAGCTGGAGAAGTTAATCGCAAAAAAATACGACGGCCAATCGGCTGCAGGGAAAGTCATGTCCGGCGAAGATGCATTTTTCCTCTTTGAAACCTACGGCTTTCCGCCGGAGATGACTGCGGAAGAGGGCCGTAACTTTGGTCTCGATGGCGTCAACATGGACGAATTTAACGAAGCGTTCAAAAAGCATCAAGCGCAGTCGCGCGTTGGTGCCGAGCAGAAGTTTGCCGGCGGTCTGGCCGATCATTCTGAGCAGTGTAAGATGCATCACACTGCAACGCACTTGGTGCACCAGGCGCTGCGTGATGTCCTTGGCGATCATGTCTTTCAGAAGGGCTCAAACATTACCAAAGAGCGTTTGCGATTCGACTTTTCGCATGCCGACAAAATGACTCCCGAGCAAATTAAGCAAGTCGAGGCGATTGTGAACGAGCAAATTCAAGCAGATCTGCCGATCCACTTTGAAGTGCTGGAAGTCGATGAGGCAAAAGAGCGCGGCGCTATCGGCCTCTTTGATGACAAGTATGCGAGCATGGGCAATAAGGTAAAAGTTTACTTTATGGGCGACTACAGCAAAGAGGTTTGCGGCGGCCCGCACGTCGAACACACCGGCGTGCTCAAGCACTTTAAAATTACGAAAGAACAGGCGTGTTCAGCGGGAGTACGAAGAATTAAGGCGGTAGTGGAAGGGATAAGCGATGTGGCGTAACAAAAAAGAGTTTGACTCAATACATCACGCAAAAGTTGACGCGGAGTTGAATTTTACTCTCCCCAATTGAGCTTTCGCCGGAGCACCGGATAATAGTTGTGCTCGTTCATTCTAATCATATGGATTGAGCGGCTTGATCGTCGTACGCGTACTACATCATCGCGGCGGAGATTGAGCGTAATTTGTCCGTCGATAGTAAGTACAATCGGTTTGCGCTCACGGCGCCACTCTGTCTCTACTTTTACGCTCACTTGCCGGTCGCTTGGAATAACAATTGGCCGCATACTGAGCTTTGCCGGACAAATAGGCGTAAGTATAAAGCTGTCTAAGCGCGGGTGCACGATTGGCCCGCCTGCAGAGAGCGCATGTCCGGTCGAACCGGTTGCTGAACTTAAAATTAATCCGTCGGCATGAAAGTTGCCGAGCAATCGCTGATTAATTTCTACTTTCAATGTAATAAGCCGTGCAAATCCTCCTTGGTTAATAACCGCATCATTCAGAGAGAGCGTGGTGTGGAATTTTTTTCCATTGCGGTATGTGGTAACACGGAGCAGCATTCGTTCATCGGTAAAAAAATTACCTTTTAATACAGGCCCAAGTTTTTTCAACAAATCTTTTGGTGCAAATTCTGTTAAAAAACCAAGCGTACCCATATTGACGGCGGCAATTAAGGCGCACTTTTGCGGAGCGTTTCGCGCAGTTTTTAGCAGTGTGCCGTCCCCTCCGAGCACAATTACCATATCGTTGCGTGCCAGCAGTGTACTTTTAGTTGAGCCGATATTTTTACTGACAAGCGGTGCGACATTTTTGTCGTACATGATTTCAATCTTTCGTTTTTTTAACTCTTCAATAAGTTGCCGCACATAATCTTCACGCTCTCCGATATTGCTCTTTGCAATAATTCCAACTTTTCGAATGCGATTATTTGACATGGCTTGCATTATATCAGATTAAAAGCGCCAAGCGTTTTCTGTGCGCACTTTTTCCAGCTAAAATCTTGTGCTTGAGCAAATCCTTTTTGCCGCAACTGTTGCCGCATATCCGGGCTATTCCATACCCTTTGGATAGCATCGCGCAATTCGGTGGTGTGTTGCGGATTAATTAAAATGGCAGCATCGCCGGCAACTTCGGGCATTGAACTTGTATTCGAACAAATAACCGGACAGCCGGCAGCCATAGCTTCTAAGATGGGAATTCCAAACCCCTCATAAAGAGTAGGAAAAACAAAGAGTGTTGCCATATGGTAGAGTGCGGCTAATTCTTCTGCAGAACAGTCAGTAAGGTGCTGCACCCGTTGTGCTGCTGCAACTTTCGCCTGATTTTTTTCTGATTTCCATCCGGTACCTCCAACAATGACAAGAGGGATTTTTAGAAATTCTGTTGCATCGATAAGCTGGCCAATATTTTTTCGCGGCTGCAGTCCTCCTACAGTAAGAATAAATTTATCTGGCAGAGAATATTTTTTGCGTATTGTTTGCACTGTATCGTCGGCTGGTTTCTGAAAAAAAATATCAGCCGCTGCTTCGGGAGTAATCGTTATTTTATGGCAGCTTTTCGGGAAGTGAAGCAAGAGATCTTGTTTAGTTGATTGTGAAGGGACGAGCACATGCGCACACCGTC
>Ga0066640_10000388_pt1 | contig 25469 bp, 26 predicted proteins | sample CryGeyCG2114_020_2_FD_59505 | JGI IMG/M metagenome (GOLD analysis project Ga0066640, IMG submission 59505) | Groundwater microbial communities from aquifer - Crystal Geyser CG11_big_fil_rev_8/21/14_0.20 | ecosystem: Environmental > Aquatic > Deep subsurface > Groundwater | place: USA: Utah... | reverse complement strand
GATTAAAGGCTTAGGCAGAATCCTGGTAAAAGGGTCAAGGTGCGTTCCTTTGCCTCCGGCCATGATTACGACAGGGAGATCGATCTTAACTTTTTGCTTTGGCACCCGATCAGAAAATACATCTTCCCAGACAAGTATCTTCAACACTTTATTATTATTATCAACAACTGGCACGCTTTCTATTAACAGGGTCAACATTAAGTGCTTTACTTCGGCTCTTTTATAATCTTCTTCTATAACCTTTGGTTTTTTATTACAAATATTCTCGGATATTTCTGAAAGCTCGCCACCGGCCAGTATCCATTTCCTAATATCCCCATCGCTCAAAGAACCGATCAGCCTATCATACTCATCTGCAACAAAAAGTACTTTTTGCCCGATCTCGCTCATTTTTTTCATCGCTTTTTTTATCGATAGATCACCTTTAATTAATAATTTGCTTTTATCTACTGCCATCGAGGTTCTCCCAGTTCAATAATTCATCTTTTTTCATGTCCGTCCTAGCTCTTTTTCCGATTAGTTTGTTGAGCTGATTAGGAGATATCCCTGTCCCTGGCCTTTTGATCGTTAACATATCGACCACGATCTTTGCCCCTTTCGGTATATCACAAGCGGCTACAATGCTTTTTCGGGCGACCAGTCGGATCTCGCGCTCGGACGCTTGCAGGCGCTTTGCCTCAATTCCCAGAGCGGTCTCCACATTCCTGATCATCCGAGCCATTTCTTTCAATTCATCAGGCTCAAGAGACATGCAATGATCCGGTCCCTTCATTGTACTATCCAAGGTGAAATGTTTTTCAATCACTACCGCGCCAAGAGCGGTAGCCGCCACCGCTACCTCTAAGCCTTTGGTATGGTCTGAATACCCGACCGGAAGGCCAAAAGACCTCTTAAGCAGGCCGATCGCCTTAAGATTCACTTCTTCCAGCCTGGCCGGATACGACGAAGTACAATGAAGCAACGTCAGCTTTTTATTCCCTGCGCCGAAAATGGTTTTAACGGCCTCTTTAATTTCCGGTAGATTTGACATCCCAGTCGATAAGATGATCGGTTTTCCGAATTTCGCTATTCTGGACAAGAAAGGGAGATTGTTTAGGTCGCCCGAGCTTATCTTAAACAGCTTGATCCCCAGCTTATGCAAATAGTCAGCGCTTTGATCGTCAAAGGGAGTAGACAAGAACAGTATCCCTTTTCTTTTAGCATAAGCGGACAGAGCGGCAAATTCTTTATCTGCCAATTCTAGTTTCTTTAGCATTGCATATTGCGAAACTGTTTTTGAGTGTTTTCTCTGATAGCTGGCAGTCGCGGCCTCCGGGACAGCTAGCTCCTTGGCCCGAAAAGTCTGGAACTTCACGGCATCGGCCCCGGCGTTTTTAGCCGCGTCGATCAACCTTTTAGCCAAAACCAGGCTACCGTTGTGATTAACTCCCGCTTCAGCAATAATAAACACTTTAGCCATTATTTTCCCCCACAACCCGGCAGGGATTTCCGTAAGCTTTTGATCCTGCCGGAATATCCGTCACGACCACGCTCCCCGCCCCAATTACCGCGTCCGCACCTATTGTTTTAGCCTCAATCACGCTTGTCCCAGTCCCGATATGCGTTCTGGCCCCGATTTTGATCCCACCGCTCAAGGCCGCCCCGGGAGAGATATGCGCAAAATCGCCAACTTCACAGTCATGATCGACCGATGAGTTGGTATTGATTATGCAATTTCTGCCAATAACAGAGCCCGGCTGGATCACCGCACCAGCGGCAATAAAAGTTCCTTCACCAACTCGGGCAGAACCAGACACATAAGCTGCCGGATGTTTGATAACTGGGAGAGAAAAACCGATATGCTTGAGATGTTCATCAAGTTTAACTCTAATCCCCGGGTTGCCCAATCCGCCAACGGCTATAAAAGCTTTCGTACAACCGGCCTTAAAGATTTCCGGAAGTTTACTGTCGTTGCCAATGATTTTCTTTTCCAAAACATCTTTCTCGCCCGGTGCGCGACTGACGATCCCGACTATTTCATACTCTCCAGCTGCCATGATTGTATCAACAACTACTTTACAATGCCCCCCGGCTCCGACAAGAACTATTTGCTTTTTCATCTCAATTGCCTTGCCCTTTATAGTCATAGAACTTCTTCTTCACATTAGACAGGTCAAAAGTCTTAATTTTTTTCATTATTCGCTGATTAGCATGCCCATCACCAAAAGGATTTCTCATACCTTTGAGTGAGCGGACAAAACTTGAAGACACAGCCTTTTTAAGCGCATTTTTAATTGAGTTAGCGTCATTACACGAATCAATAACATTTTTCGCCCTTATCCGACCCTTTTGTCGGTCTCCGATATTTACTACTGGCAGAGCAAAAGACGGTGCTTCAATGATTCCACTCGATGAGTTCCCTACCATAAGACCAACATATCTTAAAAGAGAAAGATACCTGATCGACCCAAGAGACTTAAATAATCTCGCTTCTTTTCTATTGTTTTCGACATATCGCCTTATTTCATTCCAAATAACCAGTTGCTCCGAATCGGCATTAGGCATGGTAAAGATCATTCGAAGCCCGCTTTGGTCAAGCGATCGCAAAAGACTCTTTATCTGGTCTTTGGCCTGGCCTTTTTCCAGTGTAGTCGGATGGTAAGTAACCAGGGCAACATCTTTCCCCAGTTCAATGCCCAGCTGTTTTTCCAGATCATTTTTGCTTAAATAATCGGTTCTTTTGATGTTGTCAATTCCCGGCGCTCCACAATTGAAAACGCGCTTCGGGTCTTCCCCCATTCGTAAGATCCTATTTTTATAGTTTTTATGTGAAGTAAAATGCAAAAATGACAGCTTCGTAACCGCGTGCCTGATCGAATCATCGTAAGCACCTTCAGTAACTTCTCCCCCATGAATATGAGCAATTGGGATCCTTGCAAGCACGGCCGCGCTTGCCGCCGCCAGCGTCTCAAAGCGATCTCCAAGCAGCACAATAATATCGGGCTTGAGGATATTGAAAGCTCTTCCAAACCCGATAATCCCACGACCAACAGACCTGGTGATCAATTCATCATCGTCTCGTTCAAGCTTCATATCAACCTTCGCGTCGATCACAAACCCATCCTTTACTATTTCTCGATAAGTATTTCCGAACCTATCTTCCAAATGCATGCCGGCCGCGACCACCTGAAGAACCAAAGAACGATCGTCTCGAATTTCCTTCATGAGTCCGCTCAAAAGACCGTACTCGGCTCTTGATCCGGTAACAATGCATATTTTTCTTTTTTTATTTTTTGCCATTTTCCCTTATAACTTTAACAACCCTTTTAATATCTTCTTTCCCTAAGTCAACGCTGCACGGGAGATTCAACAACTGGCCATAATATCTCACCGCGTTCTCGATCCGATAGGCCTGATTTTTACGATAAGGCCGCTGCAAGTGGTTGGGCCGCCATAAGGGCCGGGCCTGGACATTTCCCGCGGCCAATGATCCCATAAGCTCAAGGTTGGAACGTCCATAAGATCTCTTTTCTACTAACAGAGAATAAAACCAATAATTGCTGGACCCGTAATCAGGCTCCTGGATCAGAACCAGGCCATTAACACCTTTTAAGCTCTGCCGGTATCGATCATAATTAGCCCTTTTCGTTTTAATATATTCAACGATCTTTTCCAGCTGGGCAACTCCCAGAGCGGCTGGGATATTCGACAAGCGATAATTATAGCCAACCTCATGGTGTACATATTTGACCTCATCATCCTTGGCCTGGGTAGTGAGATACCTGGCTTTAGCGGCGAGTTTTCCGTCATTGGTAACAATCATCCCGCCCCCGCCGGTCGTGATGATCTTATTTCCGTTAAACGAAAAACAACCGAGAACGCCGACCGCCCCCGTTCTTTTCCCGGCCAACCGTCCCGCTGTATAATATGATCCCAGCGATTCGGTCGCGTCTTCTATGATGGCCAGTTTGTATTTTTTCGCCAGGCCGACCAATGGCTCAAGGTTGACCGGATTCCCAAAAACATGGACTGGGATCAGCGCTTTGACCCGTCTTTTTGATTTTTTATTGATAAGTTCTCCCCGGCGGTAGACGCATTCACGCTTGATGAATTCCGCGACCTTTTCCGGATCCATGTTCAGGTACGCATCACAATCCATGAAAACTGGTTCCGCCCCTACATATTTGACGGCATTGATTGGCGCTATAAAGGTGACCGTAGGAACGATCACCTCGTCTCCTGACCCCACTCCAGCCAAAAGCAAGGAAATATGAAGCGCGGCCGTTCCGTTTATGCAGGCGATCGCGTATTTGGAACCGATATAAGCGGCCATTCGTTCTTCAAATAGGTTAACATATTTGCCCGCGGAAGATACCCAGCCGGTGTCCAGGCAATCCTTTACATATTGCCATTCGTTCCCTTTGATCACCGGCACGGATAACGGGATAAGCGTTTTTTCAGACATTATATACATCCGCCTTATATCGAGTTAAATTCTGCTCAATCCAATCGATCGTTTCCTTTAATCCTCGATCAAGATCATATTTTGGCTCCCAGTCAGTCAGCTGTTTGATCTTAAGGTTGCTGCCCAGCAACCGCAAAACCTCGCTTTTGGTGGGACGGACACGGGTTTCATCGGTCACAATCTTAACTTTAGGCTTATCCGGCATCAGGCGGATGATTTTCTCCGCCAGCTCGCCAATGCTGATATCGTTCCCGGCTGAAATATTGATCTCCTCGCCAATAGTTTTGTCCGACCTTGCTATATCGATAAAACCCTGACAGGTGTCCTGGACGTAATTAAAATCTCTTTTTGGCGAGACATCTCCCAGTTTTATTTCCTTTTTTCCCGCAAAAATCTGCGTGATAATGGTGGGGATAACGGCGCGGGCCGATTGTCTCGGCCCATAGGTATTGAACGGCCGGACAATGGTCACCGGCAGATTAAATGACCGAAAAAAAGATTCAGCCAGGCTATCCGCGCCTATTTTTGTCGAGCTGTAAGGCGATTGGCCCTGGCGGGGGTGCTTTTCATCGATCGGCACGTAAAGGGCCGTCCCGTAGACTTCAGAGGTGGAAGTGATCAAAACCCTTTCCAGGGCATGGTCCTTCGCCGCCTGCAGCACGTTCAAGGTCCCTTTGATATTCGTCTCCACATAATTATCCGGGGAATGATATGAATAAGGAATGCCGATCAGCGCGGCCAGGTGGAACACGACCTCCGAGCCCTGCAGGGCGGTCCGCACGCCGTTGGGGTCCCGCACGTCCCCCGTGAAAATCTCCACCTTGGACAGTTTGTCCTTGGCCAGAGTATCCAGCCAACCATAGCTATTGAAGGAATTGTAATAACAAAAAGCTTTAACTTTTGCCCCCGCCTCGACCAGTGTTTCCACCAGATGGCTACCGATAAAACCATCCGCGCCGGTGACCACTATCTTCTTGTTTTCCAGTTTCATTGCTTACTCCTTGACCCCGGAGGATATTTTCTGCGCCAGCAGCATGGTCTGATATGATCCTTCAAGATCGGTCATCGGCCAGGCTTTCCGTCCGTTACGGGCCAGCTGCTCGAAAGCTTCCATTTGGCGCAAAAAGCCAGGTTTGAACTTTAGGTCAGCCTCGTCGGCCGCGATCTCATGGGTTTTAAAATCTTTATCTGTCCAAAAACCTTTTTCCAGCGGTTTGAATTCAACCGTCACTCCCTCGCCATACAAAACCACTTTCCAGCCGCCCGGAGAATGCCAATGGGCGCTATACTGGCCGATCGCGCCGGAAGCCATCTCCATTACGGCAGCAAACTGATCACCCCGTGTTTCCAGGTATTTATGCGCGATCGAATTCACATTACTGGCTTCCCCGCCAAAATAACGTAGCAAATCTATTGTGTGCGTACTGTTGGCGTAGATCCAGCTATCAAGTACTTGATCGGAAAAACTTTTGCTTTCGCGCACCCGCCAGACGCGCTCATGGCCCTCCACAAAGACGCCCAGTAACTGCCCGTGTTCACGGATGATGTCAAGCCCTTTACGAAAGATGGAGTAATAACGTCGATTAAACCCCACCATCGTCGAAATATCGTCCCGTTTGGCCAGAGCAGCGAGTTGGTGGTTCTCTTCGGGCGATAGTCCGGCCGGCTTCTCGATAAATAACGGAAGCTTGTATTTCAACGCCGCTAAAGTCATGTCGAACATGTTCTCCGGCGAAACCAGGACCAGCAGGGCGTCCGGAACCGACTTATCCACCAACTCCGCCAGATCAGCGGCACAGACGGATAAGCCATATTCGTTCTTTAGCCGCTCGGCTTTCTCTCTGGTACGGGAAGCGATCCCGACCGCTTCGAGCCCATCGATCGCTTTTATCACTTCAAGATGCTGCTTGGCTATCCAGCCGGCGCCGATTATACCCAACCTGATCTTTTTCATGCTTATTCCTTCTAAGTGATCGGACAGCTTTTGGCCTTAAGGCCCAAAAGCCTGTTAAAATGGGGCAGCAACTGATCCAGAATGAACTTATGGGCGGAAAACGCCTCCTGCAGTGTTGGCAGCTCACATTTTCCCCGTAATAGTATGTCGGAAACGAATCTTTTGCTTAAATGGCTGACAAATATATTTTCTTCCATCGGCACCCGGCGCCAGTCCCAGCCTGATTCGGCCAGGCTTTCGTGGGCCAGCATCATGCTGTGATCAACGATGTAGCGGCAGGAATCGCTGGTGATTGAAAATATTTCAGGGTCGTAATGCCGGGAGGAAAAAGAAAGGATAAAATCGCTCCCCTTTTCCGTGTATCCGTAAAGGCTCCCGCTCAGATCCATTATTTCCTTGCCCCGCTTCGAGGGGTGCAGGATCGGGTCCACTCTTGAACCGGAGATCTTGATCTCGGCGCTCCCGTCATAGAAGAGGAAGAGATCAGCGGGATGTACCCCGTTACAACCGAGACCGTGATTGCCGCCAAAATCACTGAAAGTTACCGACTCCCCCGGTTTAAGCCGGGATTTAATGTATTTATGGATCGCATACGTCCGCACCGGGCAATTGACCCAGACTGACAGTTCATTCCGGTTGCTATACTCCATAAGATCAAGGTAGTCATCGACGGATTGATCGACCACTTTTTCGATCATAAAAGTCCGGTAGCCGAATTCCCCGGCCGCTCTCTTTAGCAGATCCTTCCTGCCTCGGGCCTGGGTGGCGATCAGACACAGATCGCCGTTAGCCAGTGAGCGGTCGAATCCGTCATGCCAATAAAACTTGATCTCCCGGTTAAGATCGGCCAGCTGCGCCAGTCGAGCCTTTCCCGTCTCAATTGACGCAGGATTGTTATCAATTACATGCACTTCCATAACATGATCGAGCGCCGCGATCGCCTGCAGATGCCGGCTCCCCAGTTGGCCGCAACCGACTAAAAGTATTTTATGTTTTTTCATTGTTTCATTTTTTTCGCGCTTAATGGGTTCTCAACATCTCCCGTTTTTTCTTTTCATCTTCATAAACGCGCTTCTCCCCGTCACCCAGTATCTTGTGAGATGACCGGATCTGCTTATAAAGTTTGTCCATTCCTTGTATTTCGACGCTACTGACCTGGTCACTCCCCCACATCGAATGATCCAGAGTAATATGTCTTTCAATCACATTCGCACCAAGTGACACAGCAACCGTAGTGGAATCAAGCCCAAATTCGTGCCCGCTGTAACCAACAACACAGCCATATCTTTCCTTGAGCTTCGGAATGACCTTAAGGTTGAGCTCATCCAGCTTGGCCGGATAAGAAGCGTTGCAATGCAGCAGAACATACTGAGAAGCGTGCTTATCGAGGATCTCGACCGCCCGGTCAAGCTCCTCGATCGTACTCATCCCGGTAGACATGATGATCGGCACGCCGGTCTCAGCTACTTTTTTGACCAGCTCCAGGTTCGTCAGATGGGCGGACGGTATCTTGAGGAACGGCAGCCGGTACTGCAGGGCGAATTCCAGGCTGTCCAGGTCCCAAACCGAGACCGTCCAGTCGATCGGTTTCTCCCTGCAGTATCGATCAATATAATCATATTCCTTTTTATCGAACTCGATCCGATGCTTGTATTCCAGATAGCTCATCTTTCCCCAAGGAGTGTCCTTTTCTGCCTTTTTCTGACTCTCGGGAACACAAAGATCGGGGTTCCTTTTCTGGAACTTAACGCAATCCCAGTTGCAGGCAAAGGTCGCGTCGATCAGTTTCTTGGCGATCTGCAGATCACCGTTATGGTTGATGCCGATCTCCGCGATCAGGTATGGTTTCTCCAATTCCTTAAAGTTTATCATTTTTTCACTCTCCCCATTTAGCCTTGAACCAACGACCCGATCAATTTCATGTCGCATTCACCGACGCACTTGATCACCGGGGTCAGGTCAAAATGATCCCGGCGGAACTGCCGGTATTTCTGGCCGTTCCAGATCTCGGCTAGCGTTTCCCTGGTCGCGTCCCCCAGCACGATCTCGTTATTAAAATCCTCCATACACATCGCCACTTCACCGTTAGATTTGATGGTCATTGACATCCACGGATGCTGGCAAAACTCCGACCAATGGACCGACTTGGTCCCGTGGAAGTCCTGCCGATACCACTGCTGGTCCTCGCTCTTGAGATAGATATAAACATTGCGACCGGCAAAAGCCTTTCTTAGTTTGTCGAACTCATCCTTCTGCCAATTCTTGTTCAGATCAAGCATGGTGATGATTATGATCGTCTTAAAACCTTCTTGTTTTTTCAGCTCCAGTAGGCGCAGTATTTTCTTGTAACTTTCCGTAAAATTTGAGGCATTGCCCCGAACCTGCTTGTGCCGCTCATCGTCCACGCTTTCAATCGAATATTTGATGTAATCCAGCCCGTTCTCGAACATCTGGATGGTCTTGTCGATATCGATGTTGGCCGGATTACAGCTAAAATACGAGAAAAAGCCCCTGGCCTTCAACAATTTCACGTATTCCGGCATACTCTTATCCAGCAGAGGATCGCCGTAGCCGTGCAATTGGATCACTTTGGGAATAATATAAAAAAAGAAGTGGTTCTCGCTCATATCGTTTTTGGCGATACCATATTCGCGCTCCACGAACGATTCCCACTCCGCCCATTTCTCCGGGGCATGCGGTTTTAGCTGGGACACGATCTTGCTAAAAGTAGCCAGCGTCATAGTCTCGATCGGCCGGGTCATCTTGGTGGTCCGCGGGCACATCTCGCACTTCATGTTGCAGGCATTGGTCGTTTCGATATTGTAAACCACCGGCTCTTTATTGCGCCATGACTCTAAAAGATCAAGCACATCATCCTTGGTCAGAGGGGAAGCCTGACGGTCCAGCAGCTTTTTTTTCAGTTCATGAGCCTTCATGAAATAATCGATATCGATCATCTTATTTCCTCCCGAACTTGGCGATCGTCCGCTCCAGTGCCTGCGCTTTGATCTTAGCCAGCGACAGGTCACGATAATTGGTCTTAAACTGCATGATCTTTGCCTGGACAATTTCCGCCTTCGGGCAAAGCCCTTTTTCATACTTAATGTTTTCATACACCCACGGGCAACGTTTTACATATTTTCTTTCGACCATCACCGGCTCAAGATAAGGAACGCTCCATGCCCCATAGACCCCATCCCCACCCTGACTTATATATTCTTTTCTGAACTCTTTCCATGAAACCCCAATACTTTTCTGCCCTTCATAAACTACTCCAAGAGTATAATAAGAGTTTGTATAGCCAGCCGGGACCTTTTGCGGGATTAGATAGTCGCACTCTTTCATGACCTCAATAAATAGCTGGGCTGACCTGATCCGAAGATCGACAAGTTCTTCTATTCTCTCAAGTTGTGCCAGAGCAACTGCAGCATTGAACTCGGGCATACGATAGTTCCAGCCAAGTACATCATGGCGTTTATAATGAGGATTTTGAAAGACGTCATGATTCAATCTAACTCTACCCTCATCTGCCTGTAGATTTTTAAAGCCATGTCCACCTATCTTTCTAACCAACTCGGCATATTTTTCATCGTTAGTTATGATCATGCCGCCTTCGCCGCAGGAAATATGCTTAGTGTTCTCAAAACTGTAGCTTGACATATGGCCGAATGTCCCTGCCAGCTTTCCCTTATAGGTGCTTAACATGCACTGGGCATTATCTTCGATGACTACCAGATTATATTTTTTCGCTATGGCCATGATCGCTTCCAAATCAGGCGGAAGACCATAGATGGAGACCGGAATAATGGCTTTGGTTTTTTTGGTTATCTTTTTTTCAATATCTTTAGGGTCAATGTTAAACGTTTCAGAGTTAACGTCAGCGTATACAGGAACCGCATTGGCATGAATGGTTGCAGTCGTATCCATTATAACGGTTATCGCAGGAGAAATGACTTCATCTCCTGGCTCAACACCTGCAGCTTCTAAAGCCGCGTGTAACGTCGACGTCCCGGAATTAAGCGCCACCGCGTGCTTTATCCCAAACTTTTTAGCAAAGGCCATCTCCAGCGACTGGTTCCAGCTACCGCCGGTGGCCGACCAGCTTTCGGACTGCAGGACTTTCTTTAAATATTCGAGCTCGTTGCCCAGGTACTTGATCGGGTTCCTAAGTTCTTCCGGCATGGCTCACTTCTCCTTTTTTAAGACAAGCTTGGTCTTCTTTTTTTGATTGGCCAGGAATTCGGCTTGGCGAAATTGGTTTATTTTTATCACATCCGGATTGCGATCTAAGAAGGCGACGATGTCTCTTAAACTGAAATCCTGTTTTTCCCCGAAATGCTCGATTATCGTCTTAAAGAACCGGAAGTCATCTTCGTAATCCATGGTCATACGTATCTCCGGTCGCTTAAATATCTCCGGCACATTTAATAGATCTTCGGTCTTAAATAATCCGGTATCGGAAAAATAGACCCACATCATTTCTGTTTCATTTGTGTCTTTTATCTCGCACACTTTTTTCAAAGCTGAAGCTTTTATGGCATAAGTAAAAGATCCACAGATCAGATCCTTCCCAGCAATAAAATCAGGTTTAGTACGCTCATATTGGTCAAAAGCCATGTCGATCAGCTCCGGTTCACAAAATAAATCGTCTCCGTCTGCCGTCACAAAAAACTCAACGTCATATTTTCGCGCAGAGCTGTTCCAGCGCTCCAGCTTATCCTCTTCGCTCCCTCGAAAATAATTAATCCCTTTTCTTTCGGCAATCTGGCAGAGAATATCATCGTCCTTGAGCTCTGTTGTACAAAGAACGACGATCTCCGCTTGTTTTGATCTTTTAATTCGGGCAATCAAATGTTCGATCGTTGGCCGGCCGTTGATTTCTAGCAGACATTTCTGCGGAAGCCTTGTGGAAGCGGTCCTAACAGTTATAAATATTGCTTTTTTCATTGCTGTTTTTCCTTTTTTTGTCCAATGATAACCAATGTATCGCTTACTTTAAGGATCTTAGTAAGAATAAATTTGTATATCTGGTCAATTAACGGAATATTCGGATTAAAGTTTCCTGGCCGCCTAAAGATTAACCATCTTAAGTGGTTTATCAGCCCATATCTCTGCAAACGAACGATCTTGACGTCAAGACACTTGAACTCACGGAACAATTGTTCAATGGTATTCTGTTCATAGAAAAATAAATGATAAGGGTACCAATAAAACTTCTTAAAATTATCTATATTATAGAGCCTTAAAAGCGGGTCTTCCGCACTTGGGACCTCCAACAAGAACCTGCCATTCTCTTTCAAGCTGGAACAAAGTTGTTCAATAAAGACTCTAGGATTAGCTATATGCTCAAAAACATGGATCGCATATATGAAATCAAATTTCTCTCCTTTATACACGTAATCTTTTAGATCATAGTTCAAAATGAGCTTGCCATCGCAAACCGTCGGATCACGATCGATCCCAAGCACATCATATCCTTTTTTTTGAAGCTTTCTTAAATTATCTCCAAAACTGCAGCCAATTTCGAGGATACGGTCCGCCTTCTTCAGGTATTTCCCAAGATATGCCGAGATAGTCTGCTTAGGTTTGGCTCCAACAAAATCCCTCTTTTGGCTATACTGGGCATAAAGATGTTTCAATTCTTCTTCGGTCCAGGGGGATACGAGTTGTATCAGCCCGCAAGTATTGCATTTAAGAAATTGTTTATCAAACCCATAACAACCAAATCTTATCTGCTCCTTATTCGCAACTAAAGAAAAATCATTGCTATTGCACAAATAGCAGTTTGCTGTTTTATCCATTATTAATATCCTTTAGCCTATCGAGCAGCTCTCTGACCACCCCGTAGCCCCCCTTTGAAGAAAGGATTAGTTTCGCGATATTCTTTACTTCCCCATGGGCGTCGGCTGGAGCAATTGGCCAACCGACATATTCCATCGCTGTCTTATCATTAATGTCATTCCCGACAAAAATGACATTATTTTTATTAATATCTTTTTTCTTAAGATATTGCTCAACCGCATACTTTTTATCATCTATAGAGTTCATGACAGGAATCCCCAATTTTTTCGCCCTGACCTTTACCAGCAGGTTCTTTTCCGTCGAGATGATCAATTGAGCAATTCCAATCTTTTTGATCGCAGCCACAGCTAATCCATCTGACCGATTAACAAAAACAGCTTCCTGTCCATTTTCCATTAAAAGCGCCCTATTATCAGTCATCACACCATCAAAATCATAAATTATCAAGTCAATCTTATTCATGTCTGCCTCAATCCTCGAAAATTGGTATTTTTTTCGAAGTATAATTTTGAAAAAGTGTCAGAATGCTCTTGTATTTTATGTTTATGATAGTTCTCAAGTAGCCTCTTATTTGCCGCAAAAAGGCACTTATAAAATTCGTCATCAGATAATGTAGTAAAATTAACAGAAAGCAAATCCGAATTAATATGCTTATTTTCATAAAAATCAGCCACATCTTTTAACAGGCCTTTCTCCAAGGCATAATAATATAGTGGAGAGCCCGGATAAGGTGTTACGGGCCTTATGGTCCTAAGCTGGGAATGATCATCATACTTTAGTAAAAAATTCACCCCAGCCGCTAACGTTTTTTCATTTTCTCCAATATTACCGAAAATCACATTAAATCCAGGAGAAATACCTGCCGCAAAAGTCGCTTCAATCCCTTTGATAATTTGATCAACTGTAAGGTTTTTATTCATGACCTTGAGAATTTCATTATCCAAACACTCAATTCCATAGCCGATAAATACACACCCTGCCCGTTTCATAACATTTAAAACATCGGCAGTCGCATAATTTAATCTGCCGTTGCAACTCCATTTAATATTAAGTTCCGCCTTGATGAACGCCTCACATAATTCAATCGTCCTTTTGGGGGAAGACATTAACAACTCATCAGTAAAAGCAATATATGAAATGCCATAATCTTTTTGCAATATTTGGATTTCTTCAATGACACTTTCCGGAGATCTAACTCGTATTCCCTTATCCATTCTATAACAAAAATTGCACTTAAAAGGGCATCCCCTGCCACTGATTACAGGAAAACATTTTTCGTTGTTTTTAATGTGCGGCTCTCTCATTAATGAATAATAGTCCATGGGAAATAATTCCCAAGCTGGATGAGGGATTGAATCAATATCTTTAATTGTTTCCCGGTGCTCGGTTATAATTATTTTGCCTCCCTCAAGATAGGCAATGCCTTTTATTGCAGATAAACTTTTTTTATATTCTAACGCATCTAATAAATCAACAATTGTTGCCTCACCCTCACCAATAACAACCACATCGGCATTGGCTTTTTTAAGGAAGTATTCTGGCTCTGGCGAAGGCCCGTGACCTCCTAAAATATAAAAAGGTCTATTCTTTGAGGCATTAATAGCCCGTGAGATGCCTAAAAATTCTCGATACTGGTAATAGCCAGCAATAAGGCTAAACGCAATAACATCAAATTTATTTTTATTTAAACAATCGGTCAGGTCTTCTTCTGGATAATGATACTTATCCTTATTATAAACAACGACCTCATGCCCTGCCATTCTTAAAACCGCAGCAATATATCCCAAGCCATGAGGAAACCAATGAATATGGGAGTCATTATCATAAACCACTAAAAGCACTCTCATTTTTTACACCCCTAAACTTTGCATCTGAACCAGATTTCTGTAGACGCCTTCTTGCTCGAATAATTCCTTGTGGGAACCTTTTTGGGTAAGTTTTCCCGATTCAATAACAAAAATAACATCTGAATTAAAAACCGTTGACAGGCGATGGGCAATCGTAATAACCGTTTTTCCTTTGCTTACATCATCGAGTGCTTCTTGCACAATTCTTTCTGATTCGGTATCAAGAGACGAGGTTGCTTCATCAAAAATAAGTATTTCCGGCTCCAAAAGAATTGCCCTGGCAATACAAATCCTTTGGCGCTGGCCGCCCGACAAACGAACGCCTCTTTCTCCTATCTGCGTTTTATACCCCTTAGGCAAACCTTCAATAAAATCGTGAATATGCGCTCTCTTCGCAGCCTGTTCAATCTCTTTTTGAGAAGCTTCCGGGTTAGCAAAAGCAATATTTAGAGCAATTGTATCGTTAAAGAGAAAAGAATCCTGGGTAACAACTCCTATGCGCTTTCTCCAAGAATGCCAATCGTACTCTTTCAAATCAATTCCATCAATAAGAATTTGTCCGATCTGGGGATCGTAAAAACGCAATAATAATTCAGTTATTGTCGACTTCCCTCCCCCTGAAGGGCCAACAATTCCAATTTTTGATCCCTTATGAATAAAACAGGAAATTCGGTTTAAAATAATTGATTCATTGAGATTATATCCAAAAGTTAGATTGCTTATTTCGATGCTTTGTTTTAGACCGGCAAAATTACGGCCGCCATTTATCAGGAAAATATTTTTTTCTTCTTTTATAAAAGCGCAGAATTGAATTAAATAATGCCAAGAACCTTTTATTAACACTTGCGTAGAATTTATAAAACTTGTCTGCGGAAGTATGCGAAACAAAACAACCATAAAAAGCATAAGAACCTGTAACGAAGCATCGCTATATCTTGATAGCACCAACGAACCGATTAGCATAATTAAGGCCAAACTGGTCACACCGGTAAACTCAAAAAGCGGCGGGACCAAACCATTAATCTTTTGCTGTTTAAATTCGCTCATTCGAGTGTTTTCCGCATCTCTATCAAAACTTTCAACAAAATTCTTTTCGCGATTGAATAATCTGATCACCTTCATTCCCATCAAAGCATCTAAAATAGTACAGTTCATTTTCTTGTAAGACATTTCGATCGCTTTTCCAGCGCGCTCCGCCAATTTCCCAATTCCCAGTAAAATAAGCATAGAAAATACGATCAGAACAAGGGCTGTTAATGTCATTTGCCAAGAAAGCAAGAAAAGCACAGAAACCAGCATAATAATAGTAATTAAACGGGGGAACAGGGTAACAAAATTATATACGATTCCGCTTACGGCACTTGCATGATTAACAAAAAGTGTTACCATATCCCCGAATCTTTTGCTGTTAAAAGACCCCATTTTCATATATACAATACGATTAAAACATTGTATCCTAAGATATTTAGTAATGAGCAATAATAATCGACTGGATACCAAATTATTTAAATAAGTCAGAATTCCTTTAATGCCAAAAATTAAAACCAACAATAATGCAACTGTTTGAATGCGAGTTCTCATATCCATTCCAACAAAATACGAGGAAACACAATTAAAGGGAAAAGACATTTGAGTCGCGCTTCCCCCTTTTATTCCCTCCAAAAGAGGAAACACCAAAGTAACTCCGATAGTTTCACTAAGGGAGACCCCAACACTTAAAACAAATGCTACAAGAATAAATTTTCGGAATTTATTTATCAGGCCAAAAATCAATTTTGTTTCGTAATTTAAGGGCTTCATACGTCAATACCTTTGTTTGCAAGCCTTAAAATGAGATTATCAACTCCTTCGCGCACCGGCGGAAAATACTTCTTGATTTCGAAGCTATCGGCAGCATAGGTATTATTTTTTCCTATCCATATTATTCCCTCCGATTTCCCATACCACTGGCGCACATCATATCCAAACATTTTCCTGGCTACATCCTCAAGGCCATATACAAGCACATGATCGCAACATGCGCGCGCATCGCGCAATGCATTTGAATGAATAGCCACTATAGCGAGATAATCACAAGCAACTTCCCTTATCGGCTTGTTGTTGTCTACAATAATTGCGTCTATGCCTTTTGCCCTTAAATAATCGCGCAAATAATAGTAATATGCCGGCCTTACAGCAGGATGCACTCGGAGATGCACCAGATTGAGCCTGGTTTTCTCTAGAATCATGTTAATGTCGTTATAAAAGAAGCCCATATTATCCGACAAGAAGTCAGCAAATGTACTTAAGACAATAAGTAAAGCAGATACACTCTTATTATTATGACAATGACAATTCCCCTGTGTAGGGTACTTAACGGTATAAACATTTTGGTTGTTAAATAGTTTTGAAAAAGCTTTTGCCTCAATTTCATCGCAAAAGACATAAGCATCTGATCTGCCGGAACCGAGTTGCGTCATAACATCATACTTTCCCAATGGAAAAGTCTTGCCGAATAAAATCGCAGGAGCTAAATATCTGCTGGCTTTTTCATGAAGAAACCAATAAATATTTTGATATAATGAGGCAATTCTATTTTTTAGGGCTTCCATGGCCATTCTTAGCAAGCGGGAAAGCTTCATTCCTTCTTTGATTTTTTCAATCCCCTTGATAATAATGTTAGCTTTATTTGAATTCGTCTTGCGGGCGTCGGGGGCTGGGACTTGCCTCTCCAACAATTCCCCCACAAGACTTTCATGCTGCAACAAATAAGTGATCGTAGGCCAGAAACAAATCTTAAGACAATGTCGCGGAAGCACGCAAGAGATAAAGAACCTTTCAAAAACCTGCATTTCAGCATTTGTCAGTAAAACATCATAATTATTTTCACGCCATATTTTTTCATGCATTTTTAAGAATACTTGCTGCTTAAGAATGTTGTTGGAATCCGGAATGAACCAATACTTTTCTAATAAATGTTGATTTGCCATTAGTTTTAGCGATTCGACAACATCAGCTGAAAGGTGAAAGCGAACCAAAACAATTGACACCGCAAAGTTTTCGGATAAGTTTGATATTATCGGTGCTATCACTTCATTGAAATGATAGGCGTTGCCCCATATAATTAATAACTTTTTTTTCTTCAATTTAAATCACTCTTATTTTGCATTGTAATGCTTTTATAAACCGGCACAAAATCCTTATAATAATGATGGGTTGGCCTTAAAATCCCATCAAGAGTTGTTCTCCTTGACGGGAAGCAAGAATATCTCAGCTTTATAATTTTTCTAAAGATCGGCAAAAAGAAATCGGCAACCATTGGGAATTTTTTAAGTTTTGACTTGATGTTGTCTTCATCAACACAACATTCTTGCCAATTAATATTTATATGCATACTTAAATACCCCCAAAAAGCTTGTTTCATAATTCTATGCGCCTCTGGGATCGAAATGCCATCATTTTTGGAAAGACCTTCGGTTAAAATGCTGTCAAATTCTTTATACGAGGAAAGCCAGTTATCATCCGTTACCCAATCAAACATATCGGGCAGGCCATATCTTCGATCATGAACATGGCGAATCAAATATAAGTCGTCAATTTGCGCCGACTTTCCGAATACAGCAGAAAGACAATTGGGTATAATTTCAGCTTTAAAACTCTTATCGGATATTCCCAGTTCCTTATACATCTTCACCCACAACTCTTTCCTATGCACAGAAAACAACGATACGGAATAAGACCACAAGTGCTCCTTAATACGCTCGGAAGCAAGGGTTTGTCCCAGAATAGGCAAGTTATAATCCCAGACCTTATTAATTTCCCCATAAGGACCGGTTGCCCTAAGTACTAGCATAACTGCTTTACCGTGAACAGAAGCAAAATCCGGATGATGTTCCAAGAACTTTATGCATTTTTCCAGACCGTTCGGCACAAGAAAATCATCGTCCGGCAAAAGGACAGCAAAAAGAGAAGAAACTGTTTTTATGATTTCCCTTAAACAATCGTAGCCATCTAGCCCAGGATACTCATTATAGATAATTTTAAGTTTATCTTTAAATTTGCGGATAGATTTTTTTGTCTGATCCACATGGAACTGGTCGCTTGAGTCTCCGATGCTGATCCAATGCTTAAAGCCAGTATCGGCATAATAAGCCAACAATCTATCAATAAAATCAGATCTATTCATTGTTGGGATCATTATTGTTAACATTTAAATTCCTTCGCAAATTCTTCCATTACATCAATAAAATACTGCATGTGTTTTCTATCTAAGTCCTGATGCAATCCAATATGCAATCCATTTTTTCCTATATATTCCGCAACAGGGAACTGCCCTAATTTGTACCCCAAGAATTTAAACCCCAGGCATTGGGTTGGCATAGATAAGAACATATTTCGAGAATCAATCCCATTTCTACTTAAATAGTTCACCAGTTGATCTCGGGTAAACTTGGATCCTTTTTTTACGATTATTGGGAACGCATGCGGACCAATTATTTCATGTTTTTCCTCATGCATTGTTAACAAATAGGGATCAAAGTGCTTGAATTTTTCGGAAAGATAAAGAAAATTCTCTCTTCGCCGCGCCAGATATGTCGGCCAAGCTTTTATATTGCCCAAACCCACGGCAGCTTCCAATTCGTTCATTTTTGAAGAATAGCCAATCCTCTGGAAGATAAACCTTATATCATTCCCAGCACTAAATCTTTTAGCGCAGGAAATCTCCCCTTTATTCATTACACAACTTTTACAATTGCATGAACGTCCGTGAGATCGCAATGATCTTAATATTTCAGCATAATCAGGATTATCTGTTGTAACAACCCCGCCTTCAATTGTTGAGATCATATGCGCTACATATAGGCTATACGCTGCCATATCTCCAATTGTTCCGATGTTCTTGCCCCTATACTTGCTTCCGTGCGCTTCTGCCGCATCTTCTATAACAATTAACTTGTGTTTTTTGGCAATAGCCATAATTTTATCCATTTCAGCCGGCTTGCCCATAAGATGGACCGGCATAATTGCACGGGTTTTATCAGTAATTACCTCTTCGATCTTATCGGGGTTTATATTAAAGGTCTCTAGTTCAACATCAACGAAAACCGGCGTAAATCCAGCGTGCAAAACCGCATTGCCAGTGGCAACAAACGACAAAGAAGGGATTATGATCTCATCGCCACGTACTGCTCCATAATCATATAAAACAGCCAGAGCTAAAATATCGGCATCCGTCCCGCTGCTTACGGCAACGGCTTCTTTTGTTCCAATAAGTTTGGAATATTCTTCCTCAAATTGCCTTACATACTTTCCGGACGAAAGCCGTCCGGACTCCATAAGTTCGGACACTAATTCCTTGGCCTCTTCTGTTACAGACATTGTCCCAAATGGAACCTTCATTTTTCCCCGCATATTCATACCAGTTTAGCGTCCTTATAAAAAATGATTTGACTCCCCGAATTATCAAACTTAAAATTAACTTCCAGCAATTTGTTCAACCTGCGCCTCACGTTGGCTTGTTTGCCGGGCTTAACAAAAAGCAGCATAAAGCCCCCTCCCCCAGCACCTAAAAGTTTCCCTCCTAAAGCACCGGCACTTCGAGCTTCTTCGTAGATTTGGTCAATGTCCGAAGTGGAGATTTTGTCGGTAAGAGAACGCTTGATTTGCCAAGCCTCGTCCAAAAGATCCCCAATTTCAGAAATGCTCCGGCTAGAAATAAGGATGTCCTTGGCTTCCTTCACCATTTTATGCATGCGCGTCAATTCGTTTTCTTTTCTGGGTGTTCGCTCGATCTGTTTTTTTGCGATCTTGGAAGCAAAGCGAGAAAAGCCTGTAAAAATCAACATCAAATGATCTTTAAAATCAGCCATCCTGCTCTCTTTGAGAATTATTGGCTCGACTTCGAAATATCCATTTCTATGGAAACTTATCTGGTTAAAGCCGCCATAAGCTGCCGCCACCTGATCCTGGGAGCCCACATTTTCCCCCAGAACATTTCTCTCTATGTGGATTGCTTCCTTAGCTAACTGACGTTTACTGGGCATCACAGATTTAAGGGCGTAAAGCGCATTCAATAAGCCTACGGAAAACGAAGAGCTTGAACCTAACCCCGCCCGAGCCGGCAAATCACCATCATGATGAACTTCAATTCCTTCACGAATGTCAAGATGATTCAGAATAGCTCGAACCGCGGAATGGCGAATATCTGCGATATCTTTAACATTCTCAATTTTAGAGTAAACAATGCGATGCTTATGCTCAAAAAAGGGGGGTAAATAACGGCAGGTAATGTAGCAATATTTATCAATGGTTGTGGAAAGGACTGCTCCACCATTTTCCTCGTACCATACCGGATAATCCGTCCCTCCCCCAAAAAAAGAAACGCGAAAGGGCGTTCGGCTAATAATCATTTTTCGCAACCACCATTAATGCAATTGACTAAATGGTTAGGGTCAGAGAGCATCTTGTAAATGGGCAAAAAATCAAAACGATATTTATTGCTAGGATCCAATAATAATAATTGCGAAAACCTTTTTTTCCCTCTGAATATATAATTATAAGCAAAAAATATAGTTTTGGCCACTACATCTTCAGGGCTTAAATTACCTGCTTCAGCATCAATAATAGCGATATTAAAGACCTGCTTTCTAAATTGTGCAGCAAAAAGTGCATCCCATAAGGGGGGCTCAATTGCTGCTAACGAAGAGGCTGGTGAACCATAAACTTTCTCTTGGTCACATGCCTTAAAAAAAATCACGTCAGTTTTAAACGTTGGCATACTGTTTCCTTTTAACTATTTGGTAGCCTTTAATTAGTTCAGCAATCCCTTGGTGTAAAGTAACATTAGCCCTAAAACCTGTTTTTTCGACTTTTTCGTTACTGACAATATAATCGCGCTTATCTGGGTCCTCACCAACTTCTGCTTCAATAAAATAGAAATCAGGCACTAGCTTTTTTATTTCCTCACACAGCTCCCATTTGCTCAGGTTAGCCTCACTTAATCCAACATTATATGGCTGGTTCTTCATAGCCTCAAAATTATTCATCACATGAATAAATGCATCGGCCACATCACGCACATGTACAAAATTTCTCATAAAATGGGCTTCAAAAAGGACAAGACAATGGTCATAAACAGCTCGATAAACAAAATCATTCACTAACAAATCCAATCTCATCCTCGGAGAAATACCAAAAGCGGTTGCCAATCTAAGGGTTATAGCATTGCCAGCCTCGAGCAATAGCCGTTCTGCTTCTACCTTTAATTTGCCATACAAAGATATAGGCCGAAGAGGCGTTTCTTCTGTACAATGTTTACCTTTTTCCCCAACGCCATAACCACTATTGGTCGTGGGATAAATAATTCGCTGATTCTTATTACGTAATTTCAATATCAGCCTCAGCGCATCAACCAAAACAGTTTCTGCAGCAAAAGGGTCTTGTTTACACAATGGAGCACCAGTCAGGCAAGCCAGGGGAATAATATAGTCGGCAAAACCAATGTGTTTAGCAATTAACTTTTCATCCCGAGCATCACCCCGCACCACTGTTAATTTTGGGTCGTGACAACAAGCCAGTAATGGTGTTTGGTTATACATAAAATTATCAATTACTAATACCTCATGACCATTTTGCAAAAGCTCCGGAATGAGAATAGAACCAATATAACCCGCACCACCAGTAACCAAGATTCTCATTATTTTACCCCTTCCTTTAAGATGCGCTGAGCAATGCTGGCTGCATCTAACTTATTAATTTTATGCAAGTATTCTCGATTACCAACATCAAAAACATGCTTATTATTAAAACCAATACTAAAAACAGTTTGATTTCGGCTTGTAACCAAAGTAATCAAAGAATCCAACCCGCCCCGGCGAATAAACCCCTCTTCCAATGTAACAATAAATTCATAACCAGCAAGTTTTTCTCCGAGTTCTTCACAAATTGAATCATCAATCTTAAAAACATCAATCAAGCCGGCCTGAACGCCTCGATCTACCAAATGCTGGCAAGCGACCTTGGCAGTATGTGTCATAAAACCAGTCGCAACTAAAACAACTTTTTGGCCCCTAAGAAGTTCAGCAAAACCTCTTTTCAGCAGTAACTGGTCAACAGTATCATAAAGAGTAGTTGTTGGCTTACCATCAAGTCGAAAATATTTGGGGTGCTTATTTTCCATAGAATAAGTAACCATAGCCTCGACTAGACTACAATCACTAGGTGAGAAAACAGTCAGGTTGGGTAAAGATCTGATCGCGCTGATATCAGCTAAGCAGTGATGAGATGGCCCAGAAACATCGTAACTTAACCCTGCGCCAACACCAACCAAGTTAATGTTTAATTTTTTCCCATGAGAAAGCAGGGAGACGTTATTGTGAATCTGCTCATAAGGACGCATAGTCAAAAATGGCGCAATGGCATAACAATAGACTGTATAACCTTCTAAAGCTAACCCCACTGAAACATTAATCAAATTTTGTTCAGCAATCCCAACATTAATAAAATGATCTTTATAATCAGCCTTGAACGCATCTAATTTTGGTGAGCCAAAATCCGCAGCCACAAAAAAGATTTTTTTGTTCTTTGACATCTGTTCATAAAGCTTAGTGATGAAAACATCTCTCATTCGTTTTTGTGTAGTCATAATGGTAATGCCTTTAATGCTTGGGCAACCTGCTCAGGTGATAAAATCCTAATATGGCTTAGCGAATCTGTTTCTAAAGATGGGACACCCTTGCCCTTAATTGTATCGGCAATCAACATTTTCGGTTTATCTGTTTCGTTTTTCATTTGTGATAACCGATTGTAAACCTTCTCAACATCATGTCCGTCAATTCGCTCAGCTTGCCAATTAAAAGCAATAAATTTTTGATCCAATGGCTCCATATTGATGATATTCTTACAAAAATCAAGCATACAAACCTTGTTATTATCAATAATGGCCACTAGATTATCCAACTTATGCTCACCAGCAAACATAATTGCTTCCCAAACAGAACCCTCATACAGCTCTCCGTCACCAATTAAAACAAACACCTTCTGGGACTTGTTTTGTCTTTTTAGAGCCAAGGCAATCCCACAAGCCACGCCTAAGCCATGACCTAAAGACCCATTAATCGTTTCAAGGCCAGGGGTCATCATGTCAGGAATACCGGGTAATTTAGCCCCAGATTGACAGACTTTAGTTATTTCAATTTCATCAAAAAAGCCTAAATCAGCCAATATAGGGTATAAAGAAACCACACCATGCGCTTTGCTGATGATAAAACGATCGCGCTGGGAATCACTAAGGTCTTGGGGATTATAATTAAGAATCTCACCATAATAGAGAGCAACTAATATTTCCACACAAGACAAGGAAGAAGCAACACGAGTTTCTGGTGCTAATGCATGGATTTTGAGCATTTCCCGCCTCACCCAATTAGCTTTCTTTTTTAATAAATCAATTTTTCGCATGATTTCTTAAATACCAAGCAGACGTTTGTTGCAAACCAGCTTCTAATTTAACAGTTGGCTTCCAACCTAACTGTCTAAACTGGGAACTATCCAACAATTTGCGAGGAGTTCCATCTGGCTTGGTCTCGTCCCAGACAATTTCACCCTGATAGCAAACAATTATTTTGATCATCTCAGCCAGTCCTTTAATAGAAACCTCTTGACCAGAACCAAGATTATAATGATGGTTTTTTAATTTATTTGAATTTTGTACGGCAAATATTGAGGCATCAGCCACGTCGTCAACAAAAATAAATTCTCTTTGCGGCTTACCGCTGCCCCAGAGTGAAATGGTCGCCTTTCCGTCTCTTTTAGCTTCATGCAGTTTTCTTAAAAGGGAAGCCAGCACATGAGAATTCTCAGGATCAAAGTTATCAAAAGGCCCAAAGATAGAATTAGGTACCAAGGCGATGAAACGATTAGTCTGATATTGTGAGTTATATGACTTGCAAGCAACCACCCCTGCCAATTTGGCAGTGGCATAAGCTTGACTAGTTGTCTCGATCGGTCCGCAAAACAAATAGTCCTCTTTTATTGGTTGCAACGAATCTTTGGGATAAATGCAGGAAGAGCCATAGAACACAAGATTATTCACATTATATTTTTGTGCTGCCCCAAAGACATTATTCTGAATGGCAAGATTTACGCTCAGGAAAGATGCAGGATATTTCATATTGGCCATTATTCCCCCCGTCATACCAGCCGCCAAGAAGACATATTCTGGTTGCTCATCGATAAAAAAATTTTCAACTGCCCGCTGATCGGTTAGGTCAAGCTTGTCCCGAGACAAGGTCAAAAGATTTTCATAGCCCTTTTGTTGTAATTGCTTAAGCAAACTAGAACCCAACAGCCCTGTATGCCCAGCAATGTATATTTTCGAATTCTTCTTCATGCTTTAAGCTCTTCAACAACTTTCTTATAAGTTTTTTTAACTTTAGAAGGCAATTCGGGATTTAACAATCGAAGAATATTTCTGCCAAGAATACGATATTGACCGCCAATTTTGCCAGCCCGCAGGACACCTTTTTTAATTAATCGGCGAAAAGTAGAATCTGAAATTTTTAATATGGAAATAGTTTCCTGGGGAGTATAGATTTCGCTCTCTTCAACCATATTGAAATTATAGCAAACAAGATTATCTTGTCAAGAACTATTTATTCTAGTCAAAACTAGTCAACTTTTCCCTAAAAGTAGCCCAATACTCTATAACAAAGACAGAAAAAACACCAAGAAACAGACCCAAAAAACCACTTATAAGCACATTTGACTTAACACCTGGCTTGTAAGGAAATTTCGCTGGCAAGGCCTCATCTAAAACCTGTAAATTTAAATTGATTGCTTTTGCATTTAAAAATTTAGTTAGCCCTTTTGCATAAGCATTGGCAATTAAGGCTGCGGTTTCCGGGTCATTATATTCAGCCTCAATTTTGTTTTGAGTAGCATTTATAATACTTGACCGCAAGGCATCAATCGTTTGATCTAAAGAGGGCTCATTTTCTACCCATCGATTATTAATAGTATCCCATTTATCTTTAAAAATGATTTTCTTTAACTCATTCTCTTGAGCAACAAATCTTGCAAAAACGCGGCTTTTTAAGATCGCTTTGATCCGCTCTTCTTCCAGTCCGCCCCCACCACCTAACGACAAACCAGATATGGTTAAAGCCAATCCTCCCATATCAGAGCTCATGGACAGCAGGGTAACCTCTGCTTTATACATTTTGGGAGCACGGATTGATTTAACAAAAGAAATAAGCATAAAAATAACCACAAAAAAAATAATGATATTTTTTCTCTTAATAATAACTTTTGCATATTCCAATAAATTTATTTCATCATCCATTGTAACCTCGTGAAGGGTGAGATAGTGAACAGTGAAGGGTGAGATAGTGAACAGTGAGCGGTGAAGTGTAATGCATTATTTCCCCTTACCTTTCAAGTACTTGAT
>Ga0066640_10000373_pt1 | contig 26036 bp, 23 predicted proteins | sample CryGeyCG2114_020_2_FD_59505 | JGI IMG/M metagenome (GOLD analysis project Ga0066640, IMG submission 59505) | Groundwater microbial communities from aquifer - Crystal Geyser CG11_big_fil_rev_8/21/14_0.20 | ecosystem: Environmental > Aquatic > Deep subsurface > Groundwater | place: USA: Utah... | reverse complement strand
TTAAATTCTTCAACAAAATTCCTTATTTGAGAAAAAATATTGAAAAATATGTCGCCTAACTATCTTTTATACAAACTGTTTTGCTTTTTTGTTCCAATTTGGTATAAAAACGGAACTATTTTGTGTAGGTGATTATATTTTTGTTATGAGTTATTGGAACCTATTTTTGGTTTTGATTGATTATCTCTTTGGAGATTTTTTCGAGGATGGTTTGAATGTTTTGTTGGGTTTGTTTTTGTCGTTTGAACTTCTCGATACTGGTTTCTTTTGCTTGATATACTCGATGACATTTACTCTTAAGTTTTATGAGATTGTCGAGTACTTGTATAGTCTAAACACATTGTTTCATTGAGATTACCACACTGTGTTCGTATTTCTTTCTCAACTCTACTTATGTTTAGTATATAGTAAATCGATTATAAAACTGAACCATAGTAAGATCGATTTACTACAAAGTAAACTCGCTTCATGTAGACTAAAAACAATTTCGCCACACTCATTGCTTTGGTCTACATTTCACTAACATTTACTATAAACCAAATTAGTGTCCCAATGCTATTTATTGCTGTTCTTAATCTTTTGCTCAATTTTTTCTAAGTTTTCTAAGCTCTTCGATTCTCTTTCCTCTTCTCTATCAGTTTCTAGTGCTTCACGATGTTTTCTTGTGCTATCAAAATCATCGTATATCTCACGAACCTTTTCTTCCATTGCTTTTTGAGAAACACTTCCTGCATTTTCTAGGACTAATTTGTCATTTAGTTCTATAATTTTATCAACATTTTCTCTCCAAAAATCTATGGTGATATCTTGTTTATTTTTTGCTCTCAATTCTGCCGTTTCCAAAAAGACAACCACAAGACGATTGAGACTGTCATTTCATCTTCAGAGAGATAGTTTTTGGCAATGGTGATATCTTGTTTCCTCACTCTGGATCATCGTCGGGTAGTGAGTCACATCGTTGGACTGGATGCATCTGCACGATCTAGTACAATTTCTGCGGCAGTCTTCTCCGTGATGGCGTAAAGAATTTCGTTTTGTGTTTGTGCAAAAAACAACTGTGTCGTTTTGTCGTTTTTGTCATAATCGCTATTGAGAGTGAACAGATCTCTGATTTTTTGGTAGAATCTCTTTTCTGATGTGCGGATATCACGAATCTTCGCGAGAAGTTCATCGAAATAGTCAAGTCTTCCGTCAGGATTTTTGAGTCTGTGATCGTCTATCACAAATCATTTGACCATATATTCATGCAGATTAGTATTTGCCCATTGTCTAAATTGTACTCACCTTTTACTTTTCACTCTAAATCATATGGCAATAATCATCTGGAGAGAGTAGAAAGTGATAGTGTAATCCTTCCCATCACTCGCAGTTGTCAAGTAATCCTTGATAACTCATTCTTCCCTCATTTCTCACTCTTTGATAATGTTTTGTATGTGTAAGCTAATGTTTTGCTTGGAAGTGTCAAAAAGTTCTGCAAGCTGAGATTGATTCATCCACACATTGCCATCTCTCTCATAGAGAGAGACGGAAGCTGTGCCATCTTCTGTGTAATATATGATGATATTGTTTTGATGAGTAGGCATTGAAAATCTCAAGAAAAAATAAAATCACTCTTTCAATATTTCTTTGATATTCGCTATAATTTTTGTGCTTTTGTTTGTTATGTTTTTGTTTGTTCACTGATTCATTGGGAGATTTTTTCGAGGATGGTATGGATGTTTTTTTGTGTTTCTTTTTCGTTGTTGGAGTGGATTTGGATGCTACAACCGGCGGCGTTGATATGGCCTCCTCCATTGAGTTGAGATGCGATGAGTCAGACATTGATGATTTTTTGATTGGGATCTTGGTATTTGTCTTTGGATCTCAATGAGCATTTGATTTGGTCGGGATAGATTTTGAAGAGACAAATGATGTGGTTGCCTGTGATGTTTTGGATGAGGCTCAATGCGTAGTCTACGTCATTGGATCAGAGTTCGAGCTCGTCGAGTTCGGATTGGGTGTAGTAGGAGTAGACTATTATTATCCCCCCTCACCCCCCTCCCCCGCGGAAGATTGCGGGACAGGTGAAAGAAGGGGGGAGATTAACTTGATTTGGGTAGGGGCTAAGTCTTTGGAGGATCAGTTGGATGAATTTGAATGTATTGAAACTGAAGTTGCGGTAGATATGGAAAATGATGGATGCCTTGTCGGCTCCTGCATCGATGAGGGTCTTGGCATGGGCGATGGTTCTTTTGCTATTTTTTTCATAGAGCAAGTTTCCTGTATCGGTGAGAAGCCCTAGATACAAATATGTAGCGACTTGTGCATCGATATGTTGTGGTCGTATTGCTTGATACATTTCTAGTAGTCGTTCACAGTTGGAACTAGCTGTTGTGTCTTTGATCATGAGTTGTGCTTCGTCATTGGAGTCGAGATGATGGTCAATGATGACAGTGGGGATGGACTTGAAGTATGAAGGGATTGAAGAGATTGGAAGAGATTTTTTTTTGTTTCCTGGATTCTTCATTCCATTTCATTCCGTTCTGAATGACAGTTCTTTTTCTTTTTTGGGGGGCATGGTGAATTTTTTGATACGACTGTAGGGTGAGAAGTCGAGAAATATGAGTAGATCATATGTCGCATAATCAAAGTTGGTTTTTATTTTTTCTATTTCAGAGAGGAAATTGAAGCATGGATTGGGTTGGTCGGGAGAGAAATACGAAACCTTTTTTCCAAGTTTTTCGAGGATGTATCCCAGGGACAAGATTGAACCTATTGCATCCCCATCGATACTTTCATGTCAGAAAATAGCTATGTTGTTTTTATTTTGTAGTATATTGAGAAATTGTTTATAGTTTTTTTTCATTGTTGTGTGAGAGATTAAATGAGAGTAAGATCCTTCACTTTGTTCAGGATGACTTTTTTATGACAAGAATTTATTTTGGGATGAGGTCGTAGTTGATGATGAAGCTTGCGATTTCTTTGAACATTACACCTGCTGTATTCCCTCACCATTGACTTGTTCTAGGACGACGTACTTGGATGACGACGATATAATTGGGATTATCTTTGGTGATGAGACCTACAAATGATGCATTGGTTCGGCCTCTGCCTGAAGATTGATATTTCCCTTGATAGGTAATTTCTGATGTTCCACTTTTGCCTGCAAGTGAAAATCACTCTAAGGCAACTTGTTTGATATAGTCTTTGTTGAAATGGATGACATCAAAGAGAGCTTGCTTCATTTTTTCGCTTGTTTCATCTTTGAATATCTTTTTGATGATTTTGAGATCATTATCTTTTCGCTCTTGAGATTTTTTGTCATAAATTTTGGCTATGATTGTTGGTTTGAGAAGGTAGCCACCATTGATGATGGCGGAATAACTTATCGCTATTTGTAATGGTGTTGCTTTGAGACCTAGTCAAAATGAATTGTTGAGAAATCTTGCCAATGATACGGTGGTGACAGGCTCCACAAATCATTCTTCTTCACCGGCAAGTTCTATATGAGTTTTGGATCAGAATCCTAATTTTTTGATATAATTGTAATAGAATTCTTTGCCGACTGCTTGGACAATTCTCACCATGCCTACATTGCATGAGTTGACCAACGCGTTCAAAAAGGTGTTTTCTCCCAAACATGCTGCTACAACATTCCTGATAGTATAGGGTCACACTTTGACGGATCATTTGTCTTCATAAAAATCATAGAGTTGTATTTCATCCGAATCAATACCAATAGCTACCGTGATTGCCTTGAGGATACTTCATGGTTCATAGGCATACTTGATATTTTTGTCGACAAATATTTCTGAACTATAGATATTTTTGGTGATATATTTGGGGATGGAGAGGTTTTGTTTTTCGTCTGATGTAGCTTTTCTCATATTTCATAATTCTGTTTTGACATACAGATGTATATCATGGTAGCTCAGGTCATCGATAAATATGCCATATTCTGGTGGGAGTGGGATATAAGTGAATGCATCATTGAAATGATTTGGGTTGAATGATGGAGCGTTGACAAGAGCTTTGATCTGAGCAGTAAATGGATTTATGATGATGACACTGATAGAGTCAGCTTTGAATTTTTCTTTGTAATTGTTTGCGATGGTTTCAATCTCTTTTTGTATAGTTGGATTGATAGTGAGGTAGATATCATTGCCATCTATGACTTGTTCGATTTCAAATTCATTTGCTCACAAATCACCGATGAATGATGATGAACGGCCGATGAGTTTCCCATCTTTGCCATTCAGTTCGTTGTTCATATACTCCTCTATCCCGTATGTAGGTATACCTTCTCTATTGACATATCATAGCACATGAGAGAGAAAATTTTTGTAAGGATAGTGTCTGATGGTATATTCTTCCAATCATAAACCATGAAGCAATGGTGTATCAATATCTACACCTTGGTATTTTTCACAATTTTCTTTTTGGACAAGGTATCTACAATCATAATATGATTTTTTGTATTCTTGTTTGAGGTTGATGAGATCATGAGTGATCTTGGGGTGGACTTGTTTGACTATTTTGACATAGGTATTTTCTTTGGGTTTGACTTGTTCTTTGATCGAAGGGACGAGTGCTTCGTAGTGATATTGAGCAAGGATTTGTTCCAAGACTTTGATGGCCAGACTACTCTTTTTGATTTCTCATGGGATGATATAGACATAATTGTCATATACTTTGATATAGGGTAATTTCCCCAATTCATCAAGCAGTGTTTGATTTTCTATATATCACAAATAATTTGAATCTCTGATACCGATATAGATTTTTTGTTGGAGTTTTTCTTTGATGAGTTTGGATGCGACGGGTTCGGTCATATTGTTGATAACTCAGCTGTATTGATCATTGAATCCTGTTCGATCGAAACTATAGTAACCTTCTGTCATCGTACCGCTTCCCATATAGAAAAATTCAGGATGTTGGGGCAAGAGATTTTTCTCTGTAAAAGTTTCGAGGTTTTGGACACATTGTTCGGGAGTGACCAATTGAATACCGTTTTGTATACAGAGGTGTTGGTAGATGAAAGGGGTGATGAGATTGATGAAGGTGGTTTTGTTCTCCTCATTTTTGAGATGTTGTGGCTCGACATAGATATCATAAACGGTAATATTTTCGGTGAGTTGTAGGGGTTTTTCATTTTTGTCCATCACATATATTTGACCTCTTTGTGCTTTGAGTGTTGATTCTTTGTAGTGCAGTTGATTCATCAGATTTTCATATTTGCTTGCATTGATGACTTGTATGGAGAAAAGTTTGACAATGATCACAAAGAACATCAGAGCAAATCAAATCAGTAAGCTGAATTCTTTGGTGGATTGGATTTTGTAAAATCGTTTGTGTCCTCTGACGTATGATTTCCGCTTTTGTGTGGCTTTTTTGTGAATGCTATTGATGCGGTTCTTCATGTGTGAGTATGTGATTTTAAATGATGTCATTGTTATGTGTTTTATTGTGTTGTATTGCAACATAGTTTGATTAAATATCAAGGGGAAATATGTAAAAGAGGAAAGGGGAAAACACATGAACATACTCTGTCATTGCGAACCTGCACTTTTTGCAGGTGTGGCAATCTTGGGATAGGGTTTGTGTGAGTGGATTGCTTCGTCGCTGGGACGCTTCTCATGGATTGCTTCGTCGGGGAAGACCTCCTCGCAATGACGGACATTTTGTGTGGGTGTTTATGGATTGTTTTGTCGCTGGGACCCACCGACGAGTCGGGGTGAAGCTCCTCGCAATGACGACGGAAGAAAATAGTTGGAGGGATTTATTTTTTTTGTGTGGATGTTGAAAAAATATTTGTTGGGAGTTGGGATGAGTGTGGGAGTGTGTGTTGGATCCTTTGTTTCGATATGATATGCTGGGGATATACAGCAGTGATTTGGTCTCAATGAGGGGAATGTCAAAGATGTGCAGGTTCCCAAGGCTGGAGAAAATGCGGATGAAAAATTGATAGATGGGATCAAAGATATTGTCAATTATGTGTTGTGATTGTTGGCATTGGTGACTTTGATTTTGTTGATTTATGGATGAGTATTGATGTTGTTGAGTGCGACTGATGATGGATGATACAAGAAATGATTCACTATTTTGAAAAATGCATCGATAGGGCTTGCCTTCATTGCTTTTTCGTGGTTGATGGTATCGTTTATCTATTTTATCTTGAGTGAGGCGACGAAATAAAGTAATTTAATTGGTATTTTGATGTTTGTCAAGTTTATATCACGAAGAAATGAGTTGTTTGTTTGAACCTGTGTGATGGTCTGTATACTTTGATTGCTGAACTCTTTTAGTTTTGACATCATCATGGTAGCTTGGTTCAAGAGATTTTTTGTCATCTTGTTGTGACTATTCTTTAGCTTTTCTTTGCTTTTGTTGCCTAGCGCAGTTGGAGCGGAAGGAAATTTTTTGGAAAATCCAGATACTGTTACTCCTAAGGAAGTTAATGTTCCTCAAAAAGGTGCAGCAGGTGTTGATGAAAGAATCATTGATGCGGTCAAATGAGCTATTAATTATGTTTTGTGACTTCTTGCTTTGATTACTTTGATCTTGTTGATTTATGGTTGATTGCAGATGTTGTTTAATGCTACAGACGATGCTTGATACAAGAAGTGATTTACTATTTTGAAGAATGCAGCTATTGCTTTGGCATTTATTGCCTTTTCATGGTTGTTAGTGAGTTTGATCTTCTATGCATTGAATTATGCGACGAGTTGATAAAATAAATTTGTTATTTGTTTAGACAATAATTTGCAAAATCATTTGGAATCGTTTATAATGTATTCGTTGAATTATATCTCTTGGTCACTTTATTATATCTTGTGTACTCATGAAACAATTGTTTGTGTATTTGGTTGCTGGTCTGGGATTAACATTCTTCTGACTTGTACCTGCTCTCGCTGGGGGTGGCGCTGGATGAGGGACATTTACTGATAATCCTACTACTAATGCTCCTGGTGGTACAGCTGGTGAAGGGGTCAATGTTGGTGAAACAACAGCCGGTCAGCAAGAGAAGCTTCTTGATTCGGTCAAAAGATTTGTCAACTATGTCTTGGCATTGCTTGCGTTCATCGCTCTCATCATGCTTTTGTATGGTGGATTCACGATGATCACTGCGGCTGGTGATGAAGCTGGTTACAAAAAATGATTTACAGTCTTGAAAAATGCAGCATTGTGATTGGCATTTATCGCTGTTTCATGGTTGATCGTCAGTTTGATCTTCTTTGTCCTCAATTTGATTAACCAATAGTGATGGCTTTTGATACTTGATTTTTTGAATTTCATTATACTATAAAAAACGCTTTCTGCTCAAGAGAGCGTTTTTTTGTTTTGCAAGCAAGAGGTGGATATGTATATGTATAGTAATTTCTCACTTTAGCTCCATGGAATGGCGAATATGGATGTGTTTGAATTTGAATTACGTTGGAGGGCTTATCGTGGGATGAGTCAGAAATTTGATTTGTGATGGTGAGAAACAGAACTTGTCGATTTGGTCAAAATGTCAGGTGGTAAGCAACTGTGAAAGCCTTTGCAAGAGATGACTCCTGATGAATTGAGGGAAGTGACGGTTTCTACCTATAGTCCGCTGAAGAGATCTTTTTTGCTTGCAAGTGATGAGCTATGTGAGTGATTTACTCAAAAGGTATATATTGAGCGTTTGGAATATGAATTGAAGGTGATCAAAGAAATGTGATTTCACAGTTATTTTTTGATTGTGCAAGATTTTATTGTCTGGGCGCAAGAACATCAAATCATGGTAGGACCTGGTAGATGATCGGGTGCTTGATCTTTGTTGGCGTGGTTTTTGCGTATCACGGATGTCAATCCCCTCCCATATGGTTTGCTTTTTGAGAGATTTTTGAATCCTGCGCGTGTCAGTATGCCTGATTTTGATATTGATTTTGAAGATACATTGAGGGACAAGGTGATCGCATATGTCACCGAACACTATGGTCATGACAAAGTGAGTGCTATAGGTACCTATATGCAATTGGCAAATAAGGCGGCTTTCAAAGATGCTGCTCGTGCTTTGGGGATCCCTTTTGACAAGGCCAATGCTGTTTCAAATCTGGTGACGGACAAGTCTTTTGCTGATATGTTGGCAGATCCAGACAATCATCCGGACTTTGTTCAATACTATGAATCTGACCAGATCATCAAGCGTGCAGTGGATTTGTGAGTGATATTGGAATGAAATCTCAGACAGCTTGGAGTGCATGCTTGTGGAGTGATCATTTCTCCTGATCCTGTGGTGACCTATACCGCGGTACAAGCTGTCAATAAAATAGTTGATATATGACGTATGACACATGAGACGGGGATGGTAGTGAGCCATTATGATGGGAAGGTCATGGAATATTTAGGTTTGCTCAAGATGGACTTTTTGGGATTGAGAAATTTGAGTGTGATCAAAAACTGTATCAAAATCATTCGTGCCAGATATTTGAAAGAACAAAAGACTTTGCCAAAGATCTTTGAGCGTTATTTTGACTATATGTCGTTTCAACCTCCTTTGGATGATCTCACTACTTTTGAACAGGTCTTTCAAAAAGGGAATACAACCTGAATTTTTCAGTTTGAATGATCGGGGATGAGACGTTTTTTGATCGAATTGAAAGCGAATACCATCAATGATTTGGTAGCGATGAATGCATTGTATCGTCCTGGTCCTATGGAGTTTATCCCCAGATATATCGCGAGAAAACATGGTCAGGAAGCAGTCTCTTATATGCCTGATGAATTGAAATCGATGTTGATTGATCGTTATTCGTTCAAGGTGGTTGATGAAGAAGAGCAAAAATTGATTGAAGATTTGGACCCAATCATGTCTTTGACGTATGGGATAGCTGTGTATCAGGAGCAGTTGTTGTTTTTGGTACAATCTATGGCATGATTTTCTTTGGCTGAAGCGGATGTTTTGAGGAGGTGAATAGGGAAGAAAATTGTAGAAGTGATTGAAAAAATCAAAAAAGAATTTGTCGAGAAAGCTGCTTGATTTAGATGATATAAACCAGAGACAAGTCTATGGGTTTATGAAAAAATGATTGAGCCTGCGGCGAGATATTCATTCAACAAGTCTCATAGTGTGTGTTATTCTCTGATTGCTTATCAGACTGCTTATTTGAAAGCCCATTTTCCTGTTGAGTTTTATGCAGCATTGTTGAGATCCAAGGAGGAAGATAGCGACAAGTTGAGTTTTTTTATTGATGAAGTCAAAGAACAGAGTATTCCTGTGTTGATTCCTGATATCAATATATCATTCAATCATGTGGCAGCGATAGACAATATGGTCAGGCTGTGATTTTTGTCGGTGAAGGGTATATGATTTGAAGTGGGAGAAGGTATTGAAGCCGAAAGAGTTAAGCATGGTTCATTTGCTTCATTGGAGAACTTTTTGGAGAGATGTGATACGGTCATCAACAAAAAATCACTTGAATGATTGATCAAATCTGGAGCTTTGGATAGCTTTGCTGATCGTCAGACACTTTTTTTTCATATTCCTTATTTGTTGGAATGGGCAAAGATGGCAAAATCAGCTTGAAATAGTTTGTTTGGTGGCACAGCATTTTCTCAGGAATTACGTTTTGAACAAGAATATCATATTTCTCTCAAAGACAAATTGATGATGGAGTTTGAGGTATTCAAGACATTTGTCTCACTTCATCCATTTGATGGCCTGTATCAGTATGCCAAAAAATTTACTCTGATTTCTCAGTTCAAGGATGTAGAAAATTATTGACCATTCAAGGTGTTGTGTTTTGTCAAAGATATTCAAAGAGCGAGAAGAAAGTGATTTTTTTTCAAAATAGAAGATATTTCTGGTTCTATGGAATTTTTTTTGAGTGATAAATTGGAATATAAGCAATTTGATATTTTGATCATCGATGGATACAAGGGAAGACGTGTGAGTATAGAAAAAATTGTGACTATGGAATTGGATGACTTGATAGCTCAAGTGAAAAGAAGTGGGAATTTTGATGAAAGCAGATCAGTGTTTCACATCAGAGCAGAGAGGAAAAGAGAGAGAGATGAGATATTGTTGGAGAAATTTGGGGAGATGGAAAGAGAGAAGATTCAGAAGGTTCAGAAATATTCAGAATGAAATAATGACGAGAACTTGGATGTAGATTTGTTTACGCAGTCGGATGAAGACTTACTCATGAGGTCGGATGAAGATGTAATTATGGAATCGGATAAGCTTGGGGAGATGGTTGGTAAACATTACTCTTTGCCTGAAGATCTGGCTACGATACACAAAGTTGTGGGTATATTGAAAGAAATGGGTGGAAATCAACTTGTTTTTGTGAATGATAAAGAGTATCGTTTGAGTGATGAAGGAATAGCATTGATAGAACAATGGTGTACTGAAGTATCGTAGTGTGTGCTTGCATTTGCCTTGTGTATGATTATTTATTGAGGCCCTTTGATAAGCTGTTTTGAGTATTGGACGATTTTGTTGCTAGTTTATGCTTCATATAGTGTTGTGTTAAGTTTTTTATCCCTTGAGGAAGAGAAAAATGTTTGGAAAGTTGGGTGAAATGAAAAAAATGTATGATAGATACAAAAAACTTCAGGACAAGCTCAAAGGCTTGATCATCAGAGCAAAACAAGGTCATTACAGAGATGACAATGGTGATAATGTAGAAGGCGCAGTCATCATCGATATCACTGGTGAGATGAAATTGAGAGATATCACCATCAATGATCTGACCCTCCTCTCACCTGCTTCCAAATCTCAGTTGGAAGACACTATCAAAGATTGTTTTCACAAGGCACAAGCAAAAGCACAAGAAGTGGTGGCTGAAAAAACAAAGGAAATTTTGTGATTTGATCCTTCTCAATTGGCAAATATGATGGGTGGTGCTGGATGAGGTATGCCGGGGTTGAATTAGATATTAGGTGCTAACGCCAGTCACGTAATTCAATATGACAGTATATGACTGGTTTTTTTGCTATTTATGATAAAAAGAAGTCGCTTCGCTGAGACTTACTTTTGGCTTGATCCAAAAGTAAGCAAAAGATCAAGTCCGAGCAAACTCGAAAGATATTTTACAGACTTGTCATCTGAGTAAGTCTGCTATGTTCAGTACTTCCCTCTAGCTCCCTCCCATCACTCATTGTGGGTTGTATTTGTTCTGTGGGAGTTGTGTGTTCGTGATGGGTCCCGGTTGCCATGAGTTCTAATGGATATTCACGATAAAGGTTTCTCAAACAGGTGCTCGGACTACAAATCTTCTACATATAAGCTTTCTTCTAGGGTTTCCTATTTTGTAACTCACGTTACTAGATTGAAATACTAAAATATGCCCCGACTTGTCGGGATGAAAAAAATGTGAAGACTACTTGAATGTTTTCGTGAGGCAGGTATGAAAAGGGGTTTTCGAAAAGTGATGCTATAATCTTGCATTATAAATTTTGCGTTTTGCATTATTTTCACCCTTATTGTGAGTCCATGATGTGTTGGTAATCGCGGGAGATGTATTGGTCGATTTTGATTTTATTTTGGATGTTTTTGATAGAATAAATGACGGTTGCATGATTTTTGCCACCGAAATAATTTCCTATCCTTTCCAAAGTCCGATTGTATTGTTTTTTGGCAATCAGCATTAGGAGCTGTCTTGCAAGTGAAATTTCTTTTTTTCTGCTTTCACCTTTGATTTCGTCACTGGTGATATGATAGTATGTTGCAACCTTTTCGACTATGTCTCCGAAATTTAGTGTCTTGGTGTAGGCGATTTGTTGTTGGTCTTGGATGTCTATGGATGAAGGCGTGGGCTCAAGTGTTTTGTAGCCAAGTGTTTGTAAGCAACTATGGATATCTTGTTCGCTTAGTTCTTTGTTGGTGAGTTTGGCTTTGGTGATAATTAAGTTGAGCGCTCCTTCGAGTTCTCTGACATTGGTAGTGATATGTTTGGCTATAATTTCCAAAAACTCTATTGGTAAATGTATCTCTTTTTGGTCGGCTTTTGATGCGAGGATTGCAATTCTCGTTTCAAGATCTGGTGTTTGAATATCTGCGACGATACCGAGTGAAAAACGTGATTTGAGTCTCTCTGCTATGTCATTGAGTGTCTTGGGCGGGCGATCACAGGTGATGACTATTTGTTTTTTCTTCATATGAAAGTCATTGAAGATGTTGTGAAATATCTCTTGTGTTTTTTCTTTTTGGGCGAGAAATTGAATATCATCTATCAACAATACATCTACTTGATCCAATTTGCTCATAAGCTGACCTAGCTTATTTTTTCTGATTCCTTTGACTATTTCATCGATGAGTTTACTGGTAGGGAGATAGATAACTACTTTTTCGGGTTGGGTTTGTATGATGTGGTTACCGATTGCTTGCATGATATGTGTTTTGCCCAAGCCCACTCCTCCATAGATAAACAGTGGATTGTAAGCTTGTCCTGGTGATTCGGCAACGGCTTGTGCTGCTGATGCTACCAGCTCATTGTGTGATCAGGTCACAAGTCTATCAAAGGTAAATTGACTTTCAAAAAGGATACCAAAATAATCGCTAAATTCTTTGTTGAATCTTTTTTCCATTGTTTCATGATCTTTTTTTTGTTTGTTTTCTACTTGTAAGATTTTTTTACAATCTATTTGGAGATCATGTGATCATTTTTGGAGGGCTGGGAAAACGAGGAGAGATGTGGAGTATGTTCATTGGTAAATAGTGTGAATACAATCTTGCAATGGTTTTCAAAAAAACTTTTTGACTTGTGAAAGGACAAATTCGTTGGGTATACCTATGTGAACAGTTTTTGATTCTTCGGAAATATTGATGACACAGCATTTGCCCAAAAAAGACAGTATTTTTTTGTGGTCATTTTGCTGAGACAGATGATTGATGATGCTTTTTCGTAGTCACCTCATGAGTTCTTTGGTTTCTGTGCTGTAATCTTGAGTGATATCAACAACCATGAGCATGACTTTGTAATAAAATTTGAAAATTATCTATTGGTTTCCATCAATCTATAGTTTTCTGATACAGATAGTAAATACATTTTTGAAGAGCTTGGTTGACAGTTTCAACATTTTGATATAAAATACACTTATTTGCCAATGTCAAGATTGTTGTTGCTATCATCTTTGGTCTTATCGTTGATGATGTCAGCTAGGATATTTTGTTTGATTTGATTGATTTTTTGAGGATTGGTTTGCAAGATAGGATCAAAAATAGTGTTGATATAGCTTTGAATGATAAGCTGTCTAGCAAGTGAGCTATGTAAGCCTTTGGCTGTGAGGTAAAAGAGATGCTCGGCATTGATTTGATCTATGGTAGCTCCGTGTGAGGCACTGACATCATTGGACTGGACATCAAGCATTGGTAATACTTTGCAACGAAGGTTTTGACCCAAGATAATGTTCTTTTCTGTGAGATGGGCTTGTACTTGTTGTATATCAGTTTGTATTTTGATTCCTCCTATGATTTCGATATCTCATCATTCACCAACAAATGATGTAATGCTCATATTTGCTTGTGTATTGCTATGTTGCAAGGTACTGATGCAAGTGACTTTGGATTTTTGTTGGTCCTTTGAGAGGACAATCACGTGGACTGTGGATTGAGCATATTCTCCCTTGGTGGTGATGTTTAGTTCAATATCAGATTGTTTGATTACACAAATATAATCAAGCTTGGCATGAGCATCTAGAGTGATATTTTTTTGACCTTGTTGTTGATGATAAATATCTATCAAAAGTGTGGTTTGATTGTCCTCTAGGTGTGTGCTTTGCAGATTGTTGTAGAAAATATTGTCCATATAGTTGCTGATCTAAATATCAGCTTATTATGTGGTTTTGGATATATGCTTCAAGTGAATGATACAAAAAAATCACCATGATGGTGAGGAAATGATATGTATAGGTTGATGAGCTATCTTCTCTTTTGGATTGCAATGTGTTTATTCAAGAACAGTAAATGTAAGGGTCGCTGTATACTGCCCTATTGTTTGATAGGCTGGGACGGTGATATTGAATGATGGCTTGATACAATAGTGTCAGAGTATATTACTTGCTGCAGATGTTCTTTGCATCACTGAAATTGGGCTTCCGGCAGTAAATGTTCTATTGCTATGTGCAATAGCAACAATCTCATCAGTATCTGATGTCCCGTCCAATGTTGTCACTGGTGTCGCTCATGCTGTTTGAGTAATAGTGATGGCAGAGGCTGATATGACTGCTCATCAAACTGTAGAGAGGTTTCCTATTTCCAATGTTGCATTCCATGTAGCACCTTTGAGATCCTCTACGGAAAAACATCATTGATTGCCGACGAGGGTCCCTGCTGTTACCAGTGCGGTTTTGGAATATTGTACTCTATCAAAATCTATTTGTGCAGCATAAGGTGTGATGGTGCCTAGGCTATATACTTCCAATTTTGCATTGTTATTAACATTTCCTGAGGCAATAGTAATGCCTGCAGAAAGCGCTAGAGCAATCAAAGGAGCTATAGTAAAGCATTTTTTCATAGCTATGGTGTTAGTAAACGTCCTTCTCTTCGTGAGACTCTCCTATTATAGTTGGATTGTGTATTTAGTCAATTTTTGAGTTTATTTGTAGTTTTATTTGTTTGTGAAATTATCTATTGTATTGACATAATCAAAATACTAATTATTTATCTCCTCTTGATCGCTCTGTATAGACCAGCTTTCTTTTGAGGGAGAGAATCGTATGATGTGTGAGATATAAGGGTATAATTTGTTGATAAATATTTATTTGTGCTATGATATATGAGTTGAGTTTTGGTTGGAGAGATGAAGGGTCGTCTAGAACAATTTTTGGACCAGCATCCTTGATGAGTGGTGATCGTCTGGGGTGGGACTGCAACAGGGAAAACATCTTTGTCTGTCGCCTTGGCCGATAGTTTTGATCTGGGAGTTGTCAGCGCTGATAGTAGGCAAATATTTCGTTTTATGGATATTGGAACGGATAAAATTTCTTCTGAGCTAAGAGAGAAAATCCCTCATTTTCAGATTGACATCGTGAATCCTGACCAGCTCTATACTGCTGGTCAATGGAAAAGTGATAGTGAGCTGATCATTGATGGATTGTTGAAACGTCAAAAAGTTCCTTTTGTAGTTGGAGGTACGTGATTGTATCTTGATACTTTGTATAAAAATTTTTTGCTCGCTGATGTGGCTTCTGATGAGGAATTCAGAAAAAAGTTGTTTGAAGAAGAATTTGTCAATCCTGGTATTTTGTATCAGCGTTTGTCTTTGATAGATCCTCAAGAGGCTGAGAAATTGCACCCCCATAGTATCAGATATATCATCAGAGCTTTGGAAATTTTTGAAAAGACTGGCAAGATGAAATCTTTTTTTGTGCAGAGGCGCAAACCACGTCGGCCATTGTTGATGGTGTGATTGTGGAGATCGAAGGAAGATGCGAATGTGAGAATTGATAGGAGGGTCAAGGAGATGTTGGCCGGTGGTTTGATTGAGGAAACTCAGTGGCTTTTGGATCAGTGATATGATCGTGGATTACAATCTATGCAAGGGATTGGTTACAAGCAATGTGTTGCTTTTTTGTTGGATCATGGAGATCGTGGTCGTCTTGAGGATGAAATATGTCAGAGTACGCATTATTTGGCTAAAAAACAAAGGACGTGGTTTAGGAGATATATTGCGGATGGGGAGCAGGGTTTTGAAGGTGTGGAGTATGAGGTGTATGATTTGGGGTGACTCTCTGTGATGTATTTTTAGTTCTTTTTATGAATATGAATTGGAAGATTAAAGGTAAATTTTTGATGGAAAAATTTGAGTTTATAGATTTTTGTGAAGCAATAAATTTTGTAAATCAGATTCTCCCTTTGGCAGAAGAAGCGAATTATCATCCAGACATCTTGATTCATGATTACAAAAAAGTTAGGATTATGATGTTTACACATAGTGAAAACTCAATAACAGAAAAAGATTATTCTTTGGCGGAGAAGATTATGTTGTATCCTTGAAGAGGAGATTTCCCTTCATGCTAATCATGGATGACCAGTATTGCTTTTGAAAAATGTAGTGATATATCGGAATAGTCATTCATTTATCTTTTTCTTGCATATTGCACCATTTTTTTTGTGATTGTGTTGATGAGGATGATGATTTTCTTGTCTGCTTTTGTGTCTTTGGAAAAAAATATTACACTCAAGTTGTAAGCTTCATTTGCCTAAGTAAATTATAGATGGCTTGATATTTTGTTGCATCGGAATTGGAGAGAATTGAAGAATTGAAATCAGCATGAAAATTCCAAGAGGCTTTGGTCTTGGTGAATCGTGTCTTGACCAAGGATCCTGGCCATGAGGAAGCACTCCTCCAGGTTGCAGATATCAAATATAGAAAGGGAGAAATTGAAGGCGCCGAAAAGGCTATTGATTATTTGAATGTCAAAAAACACAATCAAGATCCTATGTGATTGTATGTCAAATGAGTCTTGGAAATGGAAAAAAATAATTGGAAAGCTGCCAAAGAATATTTACAAAAGGCTATCACTTTGACTGATTATGACAATCATGAAATATTGAGGTGTTATGGCTTGTGTGAATATTGGTATGGTAATAGAGAAAAAGGTTTACAGTTTTTGGAATCAGCATTTGATTTGTATCATGCAGATGCAGAAATTATTTACAATTTGGTAGAGCTGTATTTGTTGGAGCGTAGGTATCGTGACGCTCATGATATGATCAATTATTTTTATGAACATCATGAAGAGCTTGAAACATTTGACAAAGATATTAGTTATTATGATTATAAGATCTGATTGTTTGAAAAGTTTGTGATGTCTTATTCTCGCAAGAGAAATTTGAGAAAGACCAAATAATATAGTAAATCGACCATTAAACTATAGTATAATAAAGTCGATTTACTAAGAAGTAAACTCGTTCCATGTAGACTCAAAACAAATCGTGATGCTCGTTGCTTTGGTTTACATTTCACTAACATTTACTATAGATGGGTTTCAGTTTGCTAGAGAGAACACTTATGATGTGATCATCACAGTTATTGATGCGACGCAATGTTTGATTTTTGTTGAGAAGATTGTGGAAATATATTTTATGATCAGTTTTTTTTATTTGATTTTTTTTATTCCTCTTTCATGTGTTTTTGTGAATCAGTTGGCAGTCTTACCATTTTGGTTGAACGGTAAAGGACAAACTCGGTATGTATTTTTATGTCAAAGATGATATTGAGGATTTGAGTGTTTTGGTCTCTTTGCAGGATAAATTGAAAGTTTATGGTATGGAGGTGGTTTTTAGATCCAAAGAAGATGCACTTTCATCCCTGTTTGGACGCCACAATCCTGGATTGATAGAAAAATTCAAAGAATACGATATTTGAAATCCCCTTCCCGCTACTCTCTATGTTGTTTTTGATAGTGAAGATGAGTTGAAAACATTGAAGAGGCTGATGTTTGCTCATAGAAATATCATTTCCAATGCTGATGATGTTTGAAGTTTACAAACACTCAAAAAACAAGAGAAAACCAATGTGACGGCTATTCGTTGAGTAGAATTTCTTTTTGGATTCAGTTTATTTATCGTTTTAGTGATGGCATTGGCCATCATGAGCTTACTTCTTTTTTTGTTGTATCGTTTTTTGGATGCTATGAAGGATGTGATTGAAGTGAAGACCATTTTGGGTGCACAAAAAAATCAAGTCATTGCCCCTTTTGTCGTCATGAGCAATATGATCATGGTTTCCTGATTTGTTTTCATGACTGTTTTGTTGATGATTTTGATGCGGATATTGAATAGTTATGTTGCCAAGGCATTCAGTGTTGATGTGTGGACATCATTTGTTGTCCCGTTGCAATCGACTATGTTGGGCTTTTTGATCTATGAATTGCTCGTGTTGTTGGTGATTACAAGTATATTTTCTTGGATCTATGTTCGTTATTTGATTGGGAGGGTTCGTTGGGAGAAATAGAATGTAGGTGTATACTCGAGAGTGTCAACATAATTTGTCATTGCAGATTGTTTTGGATGCGAGCAAATTACTCTCTTCTCCTTGATTACACTTGTTTTTAGAAACTCTGATTCTACAACATTTCTTCTACTTCATCCAATTCCTCAATTATCTTTCCCTCAAGCTCTTTGATCTGACTAATCAAGACTTTGGGATCTTCATATTTGACAGCGATATATTCAATCTTCTTATACTTTGAAATACTGAGGTCGTAATTATTTTTCTTAATTTCTGCTTTATCTACCCAAAACCATTTGTCTCATTTCTCAGGTTGTTTGTCATACTTACGGCTGGTGACACAAGCTTTATATTCAGCCAATATATCAGGAATATCGTTTGATTCTATTGGATTCCTTTTGTCATCTAGACTATATCAGTCAGCTGATACATCATAGAACCATACCTTGTTGGTTTCATCGCCCTTGGTAAATATTAAGATAGCTGTACTTACTCCAGCGTATGGTTTAAATACTCCGGATGGCAAACTGATTACTGCTTTGAGGTCTGTATTTTCTATGAGTAATTCTCTGAGTTTCTTATGAGCGTTGGAAGATCCAAACAAGACTCCGTCAGGAACGATGACTCCGCATCTGCCACCTACAACGAGCTTGCTGTATATCAGTTCCATAAACAATAGTTCAGTCTTAGTTGTTCATAGGGTAAAGTCTGGATTGATATCTCATTTATCTATACTGCCCTTGAAGGGTGGATTCATAAGCACCACATCGAATTCAGGTTTGTGGTCAAACATCTTTCCAAGCGTATCTCGATATTTGATATGAGGAGTCGAGATTCCGTGCATGATACAGTTCATCAATGCTATTCTCACCATTGTACTATCAAAATCAAACCCAGAAAGTCAGTCAGATTTAAGCCTCTTTCGGTCTTTCTCATCAAGTAAATCTGCTGGATAATGTGTCCCTGATTCATCCTGGAAGATAGCGTCTTTGCTTGTATTGCTTTTGAGTATGTGCTTGTACACGTTAATCAAAAATCCTGCTGTACCTGCGGCTAAGTCAGCGACCTTATCATGTTTGGTTGGATTGATAAGTTCTACAATCATTTGGATGATATGTCTTGGCGTACGAAACTGCCCATTTTTACCAGCACTTGCTATCTCATTGAGCAGGTATTCATAGATATCTCATGAAGTATCATCGTTTTGCTGTGTGATATGCAGGTCTTCCAAAATGGTGACTGCTGTCACAAGCATACTAGCCTTGGGGATAAGGAAGCTTGCGTTTTTGAGATTACCAGCGAATCATTCTTCAGTGTGCAATGTTTTGATAAATGGGAATACTATATCTCTGACATAACTAAACATTTCCTCAGCTGGCATTTGGATCCAACGACTTCGTCTCAATTCTTCTTTTTTGTATTCCTTTCCAGCTATAATGAAGGTTTCAGTGAAGTGTGAATTGTATTGGAAAGTAGATACTCTCTGAGCTTTGAGTTGATTCTGTTTATCTAGTTCATCCAGTCTTTTCATAAAGATAAGAAAAGATATCTGCTCTATAGCAGTCAATGGATTGGATATGCCACCAGATCGAAAGGTATCTCGTAGTTTATTAATCTGTGATTTTAATTTTGCGTTAAGCATCGGTTAGTGTTTGAAAGATAAAATAAAGTCATATACTTGATCAAAATCAAATGTTCATATATTATTTCCTAGTACGGGATGTAAATCTGTATTTATTTGTTTTTTGAGGTTATCGTACTGAAGTTCTAACGTATATATCTTTCCAGTCTCTTCCACCTTTTTATGAATCAAATTTTTAATTTTGTGGAAATCATATCATTGATTCTTAGCATACCAGACATCAAAAAAATCTCTAATCGCTGGTTCTTGGCGAGTCAGTCAAGCTCTTACTTTTTCGGCCATAGCCTCATCAAGATGCATACAATGTATGTGTTTGGATTCAAATATGGACTCGCCAGTAAGCGGATTTGTGAAAATATGTTTTATAGGCAATCTTTGTGGAATATGCATTAAGATTTTCTGTATATGAATGTCTATTTTTATCTCTTGGGTTGATTTATCGATAAGTGACTGATAGGTAAATCTATACATGCCTTGGCTATTACTATTGAATCTTGTTCTTCACTCTTGTATTTGGCATCATAAGGTCTCCATGAATTCAGATATTTTTTTCTTATACGTTTTGAGTAGCTTTTCTCTGACATAATCACCACCATTTGTTAGACCAACAAAATCCAGATCCTCACTCAGTCTGTAATATCAGAAATGTACTTTATTGAGGCAAGTTCATCACTTAAAAATCAAGTCAGGTAAATTGTCAGCAACCCAATTGAGAATTATCGTCAGATAAAAATCTTTCTCTAGTTTGAATTTATCAAATCATTGTGGTTGCAATCACAAAAGATATTCTTCAAAGGAAGAACTATTCAATCACAATTCTTGTTTAATTATTTTTTCAAGCATTGATAAGATTCATTACCCTTTGTAAAACAATTTTGGAAGAATACTTTTTTGCCATGTTTATGATCTTATCTTTTGATACATTTCCCGGTAATACTTTTACAAATTCAGGATTTGCGGTTTGTCTCAACAATTCAATCAATGCTCTTTCGGGTGACATAAGATTAACCCGATATCAGTCTATCTTTTTTCTAACACTGCCATAAAAAAATGATGGTCTTACTTTCTTGAAAATAAATTTGGAACGACCAATTACTTTTTTCGCTGAAATAGTGCTATTGTATATAGTATATCGTTCTGCAATTTGCGTAGTAAAATGATACGCATTATACATATGCAATCAACCGAACATATACGGTTGTCATTCAAAATACAATGCTCCGACAACATACTGATTGATAGATCTATTGGTGCTGTTATTTATATAGATTTTTCATTTTTTGATAGGGATGACAAGTCCGCGTTTACAAAGTTCTGCAACCGTATAAGTCGGAGCAATCTTTTCTATCATTTTATCCAAAAGTTCCTTTTTGAGAAAAGGTTGTCAATAGATCTTCAATCTCTTAGAGATGTCCTTAGATATTGGCTCCATTTGTTGTATTTGTTTTGTGTATAAAAAAGGAGTTTTTCTTACTTTTCCTTGCACACATTATAGTGTCTTTTTTTTATGATTTCAAGAGAAGAATTATGATTTTTTACAAGTGGTTTATGTTCTCCCCTTTATTTCACATGGAGACTAATATTGTTCCCGAAAACAAAAAATCCAGTCGATAACCGGGAATTTACAATCGTCTAACGCTACACTTCACATGAAGTGAAGCATTTTCCTCTGAAAAATCAAGTATTGTTTATACTCTAAAACTCTCCTGCATAGTCGTCTGATACAGTTCTTCGAGCTTAGCGAGAGCAACTTTATGATTAGATTTCTGGACTTCTATCTGAGAGATAATATCGGCAAATTTTTGTTGAAGGGGAAGGGGTGGAATACCTAGTATTATTGATTCAATTTTTGTGGGCGATGTATGTTGTACTTTAGTTCCAGTTGCTGTTGATTGAATAATATTTCTAACTCCTGGGAAGTTAAAAAGATGAAACATAAATTCTGTATTTACATTTTTATTATCAAATTTTAGTAGTCCTAATCTTTGATTATGTAAAAAAACATCTGATTTAGGAATAATAATTGGGCTTCCAAGTAAGCCAGGAGCTTGTTCTGTCATTGCGACTAATAAGTTCCCTTTTTTCAAAAGATACTCATTAGGGAATGTTCCAATATAATATTTTTGTTTTTCACCTCTATCCTTATACCCACCTTCTTCGTAAAAATTTCCTGGTGTTAATAAAACATATTTTCCGCTATTTGCAAAAAACTCACTTTTAAAGGCAAATCCATGTTTAATTGAAATAACTTCACTCAACTTCTTCATTTCCCAACTTTTCTCATTCTTCATCGGATCGCCAAACATTTCCAAGAAGATTGACTTCGCGAGTTCGTCGGTCTTGGTGATGGCTTGCTTTTTGAGGTCGATGAGGGACTTGAGTTTATCAAGTTTGTCGGCGATGGCGCGTTGGGTGGCGAGAGGTGGAAGAGGGATTTGTATATTTGTTAGGTTATTCATTCTAATATATTGAATCACTCAACCGATTGTTTGACCTCTCAAAGTTTCCATATACTGATCCATGAAATAATAGAGATATTTCATATCCAAATCTTTTGTTCTATTTGATTCTATAATGTATGTTCTTTGATACGCATCAAATTTTCCTTTGTAGTATTTTACATTTAGATCTCCATTTCCCGCAATCAAAACACATTCGCAATCATAACTTGGAACACCAATCCAAGAAATTTCTTTGGAACAGGTAAAAAATGGATATTTTCATCCTTCAACTTTTGCATTAGCATCAAGTTTTCAAGTCTTGATTTTAGTTATTTCTCAAAGGTTGGTGGTTTTCATTTTTTCTTTTCTTTAATATAATCTGGCATAAGCATAATATTGTCCATATATTTAACAATATTAGGTCTTCAAGATCGGTTCTTAGTCATGCTATCAAATAATTTTGTGAAAAACAGCATCAAACTATCTTCATTATTATATGCTTCCCAAAAAGTTTTATCTCTTTTGAGAAATGAAGCCTTATTCAATATACATATTCCATCTATACAATTATCAATATTTGATTCATGAGTGTTGTAATAATCCAAGGTATATTTATTGATTAATTTGGGACTTATACTTTCATATGCAAATATGAAAGAAGGTATTGTTTTTGGCAAATCTCCTTGACACATAATTGCATCAATATCCCTCTGAAGATTTTTAATAGACTTTGTTATTTCAAAACTTTTGATAAGTTCTTGTCTATCTAATTTAGATTTTACTTCTATATGTGCCAATACTCATCAACTTAAAAAATGACTTTTATCTCCATAATAAAATATAGGCATTCCTTCATCATAAACTATTATATCTGCCTGATTGCTTATTTTGTCTTGGGAATCGATGATTTCTCATGTACCTATCACAAATTTTTGAGGGAAGGTTTTATTTAAAAATTCTTTTATAAATGTCTCTCTACAATCTCATTTTATTCATTTATGATTCAAATTACGAGAATGCTTGTAGTTACAATCAAGTACATTACTCATGGTCTGGAAATATTTTGTTAATCTCTTCATGTTTTTTTATATAATTTTACAAACTAAACACTTCTACGAACTCCATCAACTTTCTTTTTTTTATTCATAAATGGCTGAAACATCATATTAACATTTCTTCAATGAGAATTATAAAATACAGAATATTCTTCATTTCCAAAAACTTTTTCTCATCTTTGTTCAATAAGATCATTAATTTCTCTATTAATAAACTCATCAAAATTTATATCATTGGCTTCAGGAGAAGAGATTAAGTAATGATCTGAAAATCAAACATGCAAAACTGTATGTTTAGAATTCGCCTTATCCAAAAAACGGATAATATAATATTTATTACTAGATCCAATATCATCTTTCTGGTCAGAAATTTCTAATACAATATTCGTTCAATTGATGTTTCTTGTTTCTTGTTTCATGATGTTTTTCTAAAAAATAAAGTCTTTTACAAAGTAAATACTTCAACAAATTCCATCAATTTCTTAGCTTCATCTTCCTTAAATATTCTTGCAAAAGCTCATACGCCAAAAGCTCCCTCAAACGCTGGACTATAAAAGTCTTCGTAGGTAATATGCTTTTTCTGAATGATGAGTACTTTGACTATCTGTAAGAACTGTATCTGTACAGAGTTGAAATTATTCTGGTGGATGTAGGATTCGAAGAGTTGGTTGACTTCTTTCTCCCGTTCTGGCAAAGTACCTTTCCCCAATGCTACTTTGATAAGTTGCTCAAAGCTAGCTGTCGGTCTACCGAATGCTTTCCTGAGGTTGAATACATTGATGTGGTATTCTGTCTTGTTGAGCATACCCTCAAGCTCTACGATATCGTTTTGGGTTAGCTCCTCATCCTTGAGAATCTTCTGAATAGCGGTTGAACTTTTTGCGTATTCTTCCAATTGTTCGACAAACTTCTTCCGATATTTGTCAGATTCCATCTTCTTTCCATCAGCATATTCTATCCATTTCCTCTCGATGATAGTATCTTCGATATCTATGATCATAATCTCCGGCTTGGTACTGTCCTTATATTTCATCAATGAAGTAAACTCTTTTTTGATGTCTTGGATTTTCTCTAAGGGAATTTCTTTCCGATATTTGGGGCTAAGTACTTCTTTGATACTAGCTTCTTTGTCTTGGACTTTGCTGATGTTTCTAGATAAGGCATTGATATCTGAAGCGATTTTATTGATGAATATTTTTGTCTCTTCTCACTTGATAATTGCTATAGTAAGTTGTTCGTTCTTAATCAAGAACCTTAGCTCGTCTGCTGTGTGCTTGTCGTAATATCTAGTCAGTTGAGCGATCTTTTGGAGCTGTTCGTAGGGATTGATAGCGATGTTATCAAAGATAGATTCTGATAGTATTTGATCTATCTCCTGTTGATGATGGATGAGGCCGTCGTTGGGTTTGATTGCTTTGATGATAGCTAGAATTTCTTTTTTGACCTTTTCGAAATTTTTTGTATCTTCTCTGTTCTCAAAAAGTTTGAGCTGTTCTATCTTGAGTTCAAAGTATTTTTGCTGTAGGGATATTGGTTGTTTGCCTGGCGATTCAAACTTATGCTGTTCATCAAAGTTGAGTGCAAAATCTATGATAAGAAAATCTTGCTTATCTTCTCTTGGACCATAGACATTGGGGCAAAGCCTTATTCATCTTCCCACCATCTGCCGAAACTTAGCTTCAGATAATACTTTCTTTGCGAAGACAAGGTTTACTAGTTCAGGAACATCAACGCCTGTGTCCAGCATATCTACTGAAATTGCAACTCTATATTTCTTTTCTGTCTTAAGCTTTTTGAAATCTTTGAGAAGTGTGTCAGCTCTTTCTACATTGGAAGTAATGACTACGGAAAACTTGTTTAAGTTTGGGTAGAGTTCTTCAAAGGTCTCCTGAAGATGTTCTGCATGCTTTTGATTCATAGCAAAGATGATAGTCTTGCCAGGAAGTCCATCTTCTATCTTGTATGCTTGTTCCATAAATTCTCTGATAATGGCTCTATTGGTACCCTTATTGTCTATTTTTTTACCTATTTCAGATCATTCGAAATTGTAATCTTCTGGATTTTTACCTTCTTTGATAAGCTGTTCTCTGATATTGTCAGGTAATTGTCTGCCTTTGATCCCCTGAATCTGAAACTGTGTTCTCGCCATAAGTACTTTGTAGGGCACGAGATATCATTCTTTGATAGCTTCTTCTAAGCCATAGTTGTAGGTTGGTCATTTTTCGTGGCAATCAAACTCTTTGTAGGTGCTTCTATCGACAAATTCTATCGGTGTCGCAGTAAGTCCTATTTGGTAACAATCGAAATGATCCAGGATAAGTTTCCATTCTCAGAAGATGGACCTATGCACCTCATCTACGATAATCATGTCAAAATATCCGCTGCTATAATGATCCAAATAGTTGATCATAGTCTGATAGTTCGTTGAATAGAGTCTGGCATTATTATCTGTTTTTCAACTTTCTATTTTGGTCTTTGGTTCTTCAGGAAAAAATACTTTGAAGCCATCATCATATGCTTGGTCTCTCAGTGCTGTTCTATCTGTGAGGAAGAGTATTTTCTGTGCATTATGAGTCTTGAGCATGACATCTATCAATCACATAGCGGTTCTCGTTTTCCCTGTTCCTGTGGCCATCACAAGCAAGAACTTTTTCTTCCCCATTTCTATTCATTCGGTGACTGATTTGATGGCCCCTATTTGATAGTGTCTGCCCGCTATATTAGGGTTTACTTGTATGCTATTTGGTGATGTTTGAGTCTCATTGAGATATTGAAGTCTATGGAGATCACTGAGAGTAAAGAATGTTTTGACTTTCCTTGGCGCTTCGTTCTTTGCTGAGTTGTAAAAATAAATTTCCTTGCCGTTACTTAGAAAAATGAATGGCCTGTATCACTGCTTCGTTTCTATGCGTTCTGCATAGTCAAGTGCTTGGTGTTCACCATGCCTTGGGGATCTGCTAAATTTTTTCGCTTCTATTACCACGATCACTTT
>Ga0066640_10000362_pt1 | contig 26444 bp, 29 predicted proteins | sample CryGeyCG2114_020_2_FD_59505 | JGI IMG/M metagenome (GOLD analysis project Ga0066640, IMG submission 59505) | Groundwater microbial communities from aquifer - Crystal Geyser CG11_big_fil_rev_8/21/14_0.20 | ecosystem: Environmental > Aquatic > Deep subsurface > Groundwater | place: USA: Utah... | reverse complement strand
TTTCTAAAATTCCATTCAGTGCCGAGCGTGCTTGGATAATATCGTCTGACGTGCGTTCCCTCAGTGTGGCTATCTTTTTAAACTTTTCTATAAAAAAATAGAATTGACTGATGTCATTGGCTAATTGTGTATTCTCATAAGAAATTCTTTTTATGCTTTCTGCTCCAAAATTTTTGTAAGCCACTGTGTAACCATCAGCAACCCTACCCGAACTGGCTCCTTCATGGAGTGCGTGAAAACTCATAGTTGTATGTTCAGCAAGATTTGCGATGATCTCAGCCATTAGCAAAAAAACAGCTTGTTCTTTAGATTTCTCATCTCGATCCATTATAGTTTTTTGTACATATGAAAAATATATCGCTGAAATACCAAATACTAGAGTGATTATCAAAGTTAAAACTTGCACAATTTTTTCAGTGGTACCAAAATCAAAAAATTTTATCACCAGTAAAGTCAGCAAAAAAATTGTTGCTAAAGATAACAGAACTATTTCTATCAAACCCATATTTTTATTCATATATAAACTAGTCTTTCCTCACAAAATCTCGTAGAACCTCCGGCCACTCCACTCCCCCATCTTCCTTCTGAAACTGTTCCACAATTGCAATAGGGAAACGAGATAGCACCACCGCCGTTCCGTTGAGTGTATGAACAAACTGATTTTTTCCGTTTTCGTCTTTATACTTTATATTCAATCGTCGCGCCTGATAGTCAAGACAATTGCTCGTACTCGTGATTTCTCCATATTTATCATCTCCGTCTTTCATCGTCATCCATGCTTCGAGATCATATTTCCTATATGCAGGACCACCAAGATCACCAGTAGGGATATCGATAACGCGATAGGCGAGGCCGAGTCCGTCACAAATTTCTTTTTCTATTGTGAGCAACTCTTGATGAAGCAGGTCGCTCTCTTCGGGCTTGCAGAAAATAAACATTTCCAGCTTGCTAAATTGATGAACCCTATACAATCCTTTGCTCGCCTTCCCGTACGCTCCAGCTTCTCGTCTGTAGCAATGAGAAATTGCAGCGTATTTTTTTGGCCCGTATGAAAAATCAAGCACCTCATTGCCGTGATAGCCAAGCATGGTGATCTCTGCTGTCCCGATAAGATTGAGATCCGTGCCTTCGATCTTGTATGTCTGCGCTTCTTCGCCACGAGGATTAAATCCGGATGCTTCGAGCACTTCATCACGAGCAACATCCGGAGTCTCTACGAGTGTGTAGCCGTGTTTTGTGACAATATCAATGCCATAGTTGAGCAGTGCCTGGTTCAGACGGACGCCATCATTTTTTACAAAATAAAATTTTGATCCTGCTACACGTGAGCCCCGCTCAAAATCAATCATATCTGCTACTGTCATGAGCTCCTCATGATCTTTTGGCTCGAAGTCAAACTGTGGCACTTTTCCCCTCTCCTCTACCACAACAAAATCCGCTTCACCGCCAACCGGTGCATCCGGATGCGTGATATTTGGTACCTCCATCAAGTGATCGAGATACTCCGGCTCAATGCTTTTATGTGCACTCTCGAGCTTTTTTATTTTTTCTCCAAGTACTTTCATCGCTTCAATATCTTCCGGACTTGGTTTTCCTTTTGATGTCTTGTTTCGTACTGCCTTGAAGTCATCGATTTCCTGTTGAAGATTCCGTCGTTCAGTATCCAGAAAAAGCAGTCGATCAATATCTACCGCCATGTGTCTATTTTTACAATTTTTCTTTACTCCCTCTGCATGTTCACGGATGTATGTTATATCAAGCATATACCATCTTATAATGAATGTTCTGAAACTATTTTTTTAAACTTCGAGCGCACACATTCCATTATCTCAGTATCTCCAGGAAATTTTTGAAGAGTGAGCACATCGTCAAAACTCTTCCAGGAAGTCTCGAGTACTTCGTCCTGACTTGGATTGAGAGATCCACCCACAATCTTACACACATACGGTACGATATAGAACTGGCAGTCACCTGTATCGTAGGTAAATGATTTCACGAACGGACCAGAAAGTTGTTCTACAATTGCCACATCATACCCTGTTTCCTCGCGACACTCTTTTACAAGTGATTCTTCAACAGTTTCTCCCATCTCAACACCGCCACCGGGAAATTCCCAAATACCATGGTAGTGTGGATTATGAGGATCATTTCTTTTATTTATAAGAAGAAGTCCATCTTGAACAATGAATGCAATCGGTACAACAAAATGCTTACCTCGAAACTGATTTTGTAGATAGCGCTTTACTTTGATCAACGCCTTTCCACGATGGCTGATTGCATTTTTTTCTACGATTGTCATTTCTCCGTAGGTCTTTTGTAACTCAGGAACATAAAAAATACTGTTATATCCCCACTGCAGATCACCGTGAGCTACACGCGACAGTGTTATTTCACCTTGGAGCATTGCACTCGACGTGAATGTTGTTTCTTCTCCAGAATCATGAACAGCGATACTGATTTGAAATGAAGCACTACGGTTTTCCTCCGGAATGTCACGAAGTGCTTGTAACATTTTTTCGTCCTGCGCAGCCTGTCCTCCGGTAAATGAACGCGCACTTTTTATGCCCGGCCATCCGTCTAACGCGTCAATAAATAATCCTCCATCATCAGCAATGGCGAGCATGCCTGTTTCTGTTGCATAGTACCGAGCTTTGAGCATGGCATTTTGTTCGAGCGTCTCCCCTGTTTCTTCCGGTGGCATGGGAATCACATCCAAATCATGAAGCGCAATAAGCTCAAAAGGCAAATCATTCAAAAACTGTTTCATTTCTTTTACTTTTCCTTCATTTGTCGTTGCGATGAGAAGTTTTCGCATATAGCGTATAGTGTATTGGATATATTATAGACCAAGCGCATGTTTTATGGTACTCGATTTTGTATCGCCTTGTTTGTATGCCGGCAAATTCACAAGTACTGCATGGGCATGATGTGCCTTCATGTATACTTCTATATCATCACGCAAATCATGTTGATCATAGCCAAGGGCAATGACATCCGGCTGGATGTTTTCAAAAAAAGAATATATTCCCTGCGCTTCATCTCCAAGAAATGCATCATCCACCAAATCAACATGTTTTACAAGCCGGAGTCGCTCATCTTCCGAATGAATTGGCAGTGTGCCCTTGATTTCTTCGACCGCTTTATCTCTCCCGACACAGACAATCAAATGATCCCCCAATTTTTTTGCTTCTTCAAACGCGTGGAGGTGTCCGCTATGGAGAAAGTCGAATGTGCCGAAGATGAGAACTGTATTCATACTATGTCAATTCCACCGTGTCAGCAACGTTCTTGATTGAGTCAAGAGCAATCTTCAAAAACTCTTCAAGCATCAATCCCAACTTCTCACATTCGAGAATGACATCCCTGTCCACTTTTGCGGCAAATTTTTTATTTTTGAACTTTTTCTTCACCGACGTCACTTCAAGCGACGCGATCTTGCCCTCTCTCATGAGCGCACTCGCATGAATCAGTCCGGTCACTGTCTCTGCCGCAGCCAGCGCATGCTCAATATCTCGGGAGCGTTGCTTTTCACCCACATCTCCCCCGCCACACGGTGTTCCATACACGTGGGAAAAAATAATCTGACGGAAATCTTCAGGAAATCCCTTTTCTTCCAATATCTCGACACTGCGTTTTCCGTGCATCATTTCATTCTTCGCTTTTGTCTCATGCCAATCGAGATCATGCAGGAGGCCGAGCATACCCCAGTACTCCTCGTCTCTGCCAAGGTGGCGAGCAAGCCCTCTCATGACAGCTTCACTCTCAAGATAATGGTTAAACTCAGCCTGCTCGGTATTGTAAGCTTGTACCACACTCCATGCTTCTTCGCGAGATATTGGGAGTGGTTGAAAATCTGCGTCACGTGTTTCAAACACTTTATTGCTTATCCCTTTTGGAACCTTTGTATCTTTTGCACCCTTTGAAGCATTTGTATCCTTTTGAACAATCGGCTTCACCAATGGAAACAGCGTCACTTCACGAAGTGGCTTGTCCACGAGAAAAGCAAACAATCGCTCACCAAAGCCAAACCCGCATGTCGGTGGCATACCATGTTCGAGCATCTCGACGAACTCCCAATCAGGCATCATAGCTTCCGTATCCCCGCCTGCGATCAGCTGTTGTTGTGCTTCAAATCGAAGTCTCTGCTCTATCGGATCATTCAGCTCAGAGTAGCCATTTCCAATTTCACTACCAGCAATAATAATTTGGAAACGTTCAGTGAGCTCCGGGTTGTCTCTGTGAGTCTTTGCGAGAGGAGAGACAAGTTTTGGATGGTTCACAAGAAAGGCAGGACCTGCAATATTTTTTCTACAGAATTTCCAAAGCGTGTCTGTCAGTCGCTCTTTATTCTCTCCTTCGTATGTCACGCCAAGTTCTTTGAGTACCGCTTTCATTTCTTCTTCTGTGGCAGAGAGAACATTCAGTCCTGTTTGTGTTTCTACTTCTGTAACATAGTCTATTTCAGGCCATTCGTCTGCAAGATTATAGCTCATTCCTTTTGTTGTAAATGCTGTTTTTCCAAACACATCTTTTGCAATCCGACGATATAATTCCTGTACCAGTATCATACCTTTTTTGTAGTCGGCGTATCCCCAATAAAATTCCATGTTGGTAAATTCCTGTAAATGATCAGGGCTTGATCCTTCATTACGAAATACCCGTCCGATCTCAAATGTTTTTTCAAATCCTGCCGCCATGAGACGCTTCTGCCACAATTCACCGACTGAAATGCGGAGATACACATCCATATCAAAATCATTGTGATGGGTCGCGAATGGCGTTGCTTCCGCTCCTCCAGTTGTTGTTTCAAGATATGGTGTCTCTACTTCGAAAAATCCTTTTTCTTTTAAAAAGGAGCGCGTCACATCCCAAAAATGTGCTCGTTTTTTAAATATCTCTCTGTGTTCAGGGTGTACAAGCAAATCAAGATACCGTTTACGCATGCGCAATTCTTCATTTTGCAATCCGTGAAATTTATCGGGTAACGGCAGTATTGCCTTGGTGAGCAAACGCCATTCATGGACCGAGATTGATTCTTCTCCCTGCTTGGTTACTGTTCGCTCCCCGGTTACATCGATAATATCACCTGCATCAATTTTTTTTACAAATAGTGTATAGGAATCAGCACCTATTTCCTCTTCCCGAAGGACAAGTTGTATTGATCCACTCTCGTCTTGCAGAACACAAAACGTGAGCTTTCCAATGTCTCGCATTACCATAATACGCCCTGCTGTGTGCGTCTCTGCTCCTTCGCCTTTTGCCAGGGCACCCGCGACTGTATCGACCTTCATCGAGACCGCAGGAAATGCCTGAACACCCACTGCCCCAAGATCCCTGATTTTCCCCAGACGAACATCGCGTTCATTATTTATGTCTATTTCTATTTTTTGCATATTTTCCGCTTAGGTATGGGGTATATTGTAGCAAAGGTGGATAAAAAAAACAACTCATACATATTGAGTTATTTTTTTTGCTCTGTTGAGGTATTTACACAGATTCTCATGTAAGGTATGCCTCAAATGCTGTATGTACATTTTCTATACATGTGTAGTTTTTATGTTCTCCTGGATGTATCCACCGATATTCATCATGGTCATCTCCAAGAATCACCATATCTGTGTTTGCCATACAAACAAAAAAAGTTGCTACCACTTGCCAGTGTTCACCTCGCACTACAGGTCTCCATTCATCTACAAAAAACGGTTTTCCGATTTGCACTTCCAATCCGGTTTCTTCAATAATTTCACGTTTTAATCCTTCATCAAATCGCTCACCAGGCGTTACTCTTCCACCAACAATATCAAATTTCCCAACATTTGTCCCATCCTTATACTTTTCAGATTCGCGAATAAGAAGGACCTTCCCCTCATGAACTATGAACGCTTTTGTCGCAACAAATAGTTTGTCAATCATACACTACTATTTGACACCAATAATCTTATATTCTTGCACACCTGACGGTATGGTTACTTTTATACTGTCACCCTTTTTCTTTCCCATGAGCGCTTCACCGAGAGGTGATTCATTTGATATTTTTCCTGTCAGAGGATCTGCTTCTTGCGCACCAACAATCGTATATTCTTTTTCTTTTTCGTGTACCCTCACAAAGACAATCGAGCCAAATGTCACGGAACCCGTTGCTGTTGATACCTGATCCTCTTTGATAATTTCAGAATTTTGCAAAATATACTCAATTTCTTTCACACGGCTCTGCGTCCATGCCATCTGGTCACGAGCATCGTGATATTCAGCATTTTCTGAAAGATCCCCGAGTTGCTTTGCTTCGTCTATGCGCACGGCAATAGCGGGGATTGTTACAGACTTTAATTCTTTCAATTCTTTTTCCAATGAATCAAATTTTTCTTGTGATATATATTGCATGTTGTCCATATACGTTATGTAACATTGTGAATACGCGTGTACACCAGAGAATAAAAGAGCGGCCTCTACAGCCGATACAACAGAGTATAATAGGAAGACGCTTATTCGTCAAGTATACCCTGTTTGTACTTCCACCACCAGTTCAAGAAATCAAACGCGACAGGTGCGGCAGTCTCACTCCCACCAATCCCCTCTTCTATGAGAATAGTGATAGACAATTCCGGATTCTCATACGGCGCAAAGGCGGTAAACCAAGCATGTGGTTCTTTTGTACTACTCCATTGCGCGGTTCCTGTTTTTGCCCCAGTGGAAAACGGCAACAAAGACAATCTTCTGCATGACCCATACTCTACGCATTCTTTCATACCTTGCTTTACTGTCTCCATATATTCTTTTTTTATTGGAATTTCTCGCAACACAACAGGCTGTACTGTATGCTCCTCCCCAGTTTGAATGAATGTCGTCTTTTCAACGATATGCGGCTTAAAAAGTGTCCCTCCATTTGCCACGCTGGATATGTATGTGGCAATCTGCAGTGGCGTAACAAGGAGATCACCCTGGCCTATGGAAAGATTATAGGTATCACCAACGTACCAACGTTCTCCCTTTACTTCTTCTTTCCATTGTCTTGACGGTATGAATCCGACTGCTTCACCTGGAATGTCAATACCAAGCAAAGAAGCAAAACCAAATCGTGTAAGATACGTCGCAATCGTGTCAACTCCTAACCCTACAAAATCATTGAATCCGCCACCAATATAATAATAAAACGTATTTACTGACCAAGCAATAGACTTTGTGACAGTTGTCCTCCCATGTCCACCCGCCTGCCAGTCCGGAAAAAACCATGGTCCAACCTGTATCCCCCCTGTACTAAGAATCGACGTGTGTGGCGTAATGATTCCCTCCTGCAACGCGCCTGCCGCTATGGCAGGCTTTATAATCGATCCGGATGGATACGTTCCAGAAATTGCCCTATTGAACAATGGATGTTGTTCATTTGTGACATACGCTTGGTACGTATTATAGTCAATGCCACCTGAAAAATCATTATTGTCAAAACTTGGAAGACTCACCATCGCAAGAATAGAACCATCCTGAGGATTCATAACAATGGCAGAGGCACTGTTAAATGAATGGTGCTGTAAGACGTTTTGTAACAAATCTTCAAGCTGTTGCTGTATGTTGATGTCGAGTGTGAGTGTCACGCTACTCCCACCTATAGGAGGCTCTTCTATCAATGCCTTTCGCTCTTTTCCCAGTGAGTCAACCTCAACACTTCTCGTTCCGTATGTCCCACGCAATACCTGCTCATATTGTTTTTCTATACCTGACTTTCCTATTGTATCAGATGGAAGATAGCCAACAGGATAGAGTGCTGTTAACTCATCCGGATTCAACTTTCCAAGATAGCCAATAATATGTGACAATGACAGCGGTATCGGTGTGTCCCCTGTTACGTCACTTTGTGTGTATAATCTCTTACTCCCAACATGTATTGAAATACCCGGTATATCTGCGGCCGCGATATGTGTTGACAATGCGGTCTCATACGGAAGATCTTCAACAATGATAATAGACCCATAGCTGTATGATCCGTACGTGTCGATGGTATTGTGCACCTGTTCAGGTGAAAGATGCACGAGAGACGCAAGCCTATTGATCAATACGGAGCGCTCCTCCTCATTGCTCGGAAAATCCTGCGGAATGAGCGCAAGAGAAAAATTAGGAATGTTCTTTGTCAGTTGCACTCCATGGGTATCAAATATAAGTCCTCGTTCGGATGGAATGGGAATAATACGTTGCCTGTTTCCTTCTGCTATTGCTCTATATGAGACACCTCGAACTATCTGGAGATACCCTACTCTACCGACCAAGAGGATAAAACTCACACATATCAAAAACAGAAAAAAAATATTTCTCTTTGTGTACATTGGCTGTGAAACATGTTGCCCAGTAATCATACCGCCCATGCCCGCACTACTCCCCTCTATCCATTCTGTTTCAGCGTGTATGGTAATGTCAAGCTTTGTATCAAGCGTATGTGGAAAAAACCGTGATGTGTCGATATTCATATCTATGCGTGTTCTTTCTTTTTAAGAAAGAGGATAAGTAATACAAAGAGTATCGCTTCTGTGACGGCTCCCTCGAGCACGAATACGTACCATGAGATAGGTGGTATCATACTCTCATTACTTGTAAAGACAGTTATCACACCTTGGTAGAGAAAGGCAATACATCTATAGGATGTGATAGTGAGTATTCCAAGCAACAGCCCGGTATACATGGATCTATTTGTCAAAATAAATCTATGACTCCAGTACGCAATGAGCGCACTCCACGTACCTGCAAATATGAGTGTTCCATATATCTCTCCAGGAAACAACAATTCCTGACAAAAATAGAAAAACAACATATACCATACGATATGACCCTTTTCTTTTATTAAGATATACATCGTAATACTGAGCGTCCCAATATGGATAGATGTAAGTGGTGCGGGGAGGAGATATCCAACCACGAGACTCAATAGCAGTATAGATAAAAGAAATAAAACGCTTTTCCCTATTGAAAAAAACAAGTTCATACACGTTTTTGCTATATTTCCTTTTCTATAATAATTGATACTATGCTCAATGTATTTGGGTTCACGAGCGGTGTAATGGTGGCGCTCTGGAATGGCTGGTACGGTTCTTTTTCTACCGATTCTACCGTTCCTATAGGCAATCCGTAGGGAACATGTTCACTGAGTCCGGAACTTACCACAATATCTCCGACAGATATGTTTTCATGTTGGGGGATAAAATTCATTCGAATACTTTTTCCAAATCCTCCCTCAACCACACCGACTGTTTTCTCATTATTCAATAGAGCTCCACCGACTTTTGTTCTCCCATCATCGAGCAGACGGACACTGACCACATCCCCCTCTATCTGCGTCACAATACCAACAAATATACCATCGGCCGTTATCACTGGAGCACCAATAGACACCACCCTCGCCGCATCCGGTAAAAAAAGGACCACACCACTCTCAAATGGATCGATGCGCTTTCCCGTTACTCTTGTCGTTATATACACCCACTCTTTTTCTGCAAAAAAGGCAAGTTGTTTTTTTATATTTACATGTTCTTCTTTGAGCAGTGTACATGCGGTTTCATCCACAATAGCATTTCTGTATTTTTTTTGTACTGCAAGAAATGCTATACGCAATTCCTCTTCGTCCATGGTATATGGTACAAATGTATCCTGCTCCCATACATTGAGTGTATAGACTTCTCGAGATGCGAGGTGAAGCACGTTTGCCAAAGGACGCTCGATGAATGTTAGTACTCCCAGTATATGGAAAAGTATGACACACATAATAATAAGCAAGACTATGCTCCCTGTTCGGAAAAATCGTGGTTGATTCATATAGCCTACGTTCATTATGTACCTCGTGCAGATGGAAGAGACACCTCCTTTAGGAGTTCTTTATCTTCGAGTAACATTCCTGTCCCACGTACAACGTCTGTCAATGGATCACTTGATACGCGAACCGGAATATCAATGGCCCTCGCAATCACCACATCGATACCTCGAAGCAGTGCCCCGCCACCAGTCAACAGAATCCCTCGTTCGTGAATATCAGCTGTCAGCTCTGGCGGTGTCTGTTCCAGTGTACTTTTTATGAGATCAATAATACCATGAACAGATCGTTCCAAAGCATCGAATATATGCTCATTCGTTACCATGATCTCTCTAGGTAAACCGCTCACAACATCACGACCACGCATTGGAAATTCTGTTTTTTCGTCTGACAAGAGTGCTGAACCAATCTTCAGTTTCATTTGTTCAGCATAACTCTCTCCAATAAAAATATTAAATACTTCTCGCGCATATTGAATAATATTTTTATTCATTTCATCTCCTGCTATCTTTGTGGATTTCCACGTGACGATGCCACTGAGTGAAATAACAGCAACATCCGTATTTCCTCCACCAATATCCACGATCATGTTGCCAATCGGTGCTTGGATTGGCATTCTCACACCGATTGCGGCTGCCATTGGCTCTTGCACAATGTGTACTTCTTTTGCGCCTGCCGCTACTGCAGCATCCTCGACAGCCTTTGCCTCAACCTCAGTCACCTCAAGAGGAACACAAATAACAATACGCGGACGAGTAAAAAAAGATCTACTATCTTCATGTACTTTATCGATAAAATATTTTAACATTTTTTCTGTCACTTCGTAATCAGAAATAATACCATTGGTCAGTGGTCGCGTGACTGTAATATGCGGAGGAGTCTTTCCAAGCATGAATTTCGCTTCATTCCCAACAGCAAGAATTTGGCCTGTCTTATTATGGACTGCAACAACAGACGGTTCGTCGATAACAATACCCTTTTCAGGAATAAAAACAAGTGTATTCGCAGTACCAAGGTCAATACCAACATCTCTGCTAAAACGCTTGAAGAAATTTTTTATCATATGCATGTATTATGCAAACAAGGCGAGGACATCAGCAAGTGCTACCTGTTGTTCTGCTCCTGTTGCACGATCTTTTATCTCAACATTCCCCTTCTCCAACGTTCGAGGACTCATAACAATGCGCGACGGTATTCCCATAAGATCACTATCTGCAAATTTTTCTCCAGGTCGTACTGTACGATCGTCATACAATACATCAATACCTGCTCGCTCCAATGAATGATACAGTGCATCTGCCTGTTGTATGTCTTCCGCTTCTGTACATAGTGTCACGAGATGGACATGAAACGGCGACACTGCTTTTGGCCACACCATCCCCTTTTCGTCTGCATTGCGCTCAACAATGACTCCCATGAGTCGTGTGATGCCAATGCCGTATGAGCCAAGAAAGACGGGTACGAGTTTTCCTTGATCATCGGTAAACTGTAAACCAAGCTGTTCTGATTTTCCTGTACCAAAATTAAAAATGTTTCCGACTTCTGCTGTTTTGACTTCTTCAAGCTCTTCTCTCCTGACACCAAGTTTTGCCAGTGTTTCATCAGTAAAGACTTCCCTGTTTATGGCAATATTTTTTTCTCTGTTAATATACGTTACATCTTCTCCCGCATCTGTGATTGTTTGAAATTCGTGACTAAATTGTGTAAATGCGCCACCGGATGCAAAGGTAACAAAGGTACTTTCTCCGAGACCCACTCTATCAAATACCCTCAGATATGCTTCTATTGTTTTGTCATAAAATGTCTGATGTTCTGTTTCGTCAGTTGTATAGGAATACATATCCTTCATTACAAATTCACGCCCACGCATAATACCACTCTTTGCCCGAAGTTCATTTCGAAGTTTTGTTTGAAATTGATATACAAACACAGGGAGATCACGATAACTACTCACATAATTTTTCATCATGTCTGTAATTGGTTCTTCGTGCGACCACCCAAACCCTACTTCGGTTCCGTTTTTTAGTGATGATTTGAACCATACATCGACGTTTTGATCATTCCAACGATCTGTTTTTTCCCACAGTTCCTTTCTCTGCAGGGCTGTCATGATGAGCTCTTGACCACCCACCGCATTCATCTCTTCACGGACAATGTGCTTTATCTTTTCAACAACACGTAACCCAAGAGGCAGATATGCATACACACCTGCCATCTCTTTGTGTACAAAACCTGCTCGAATGAGTAGTTGCGCATTTTTTGCGGTTTCGTCTTTTGGCGCGTCTTTTTTCGTCTTTGAAAATAATTGTGATTGCCTCATATATGATACGATTGTTTCTTTGAAAATAATAATGATACAAACAATGCGATGACTAACAGGATGAATATGCCTGTCCAGACGGTGAGTGCTCCTATCCCCTGCAAATAGAGTAGTACGGTTATTATTCCTGCAATACTCACGCCCTGTTTTGTACTCTTTTTTACATACCGAAAGACAGGAATCTGTACATCACCAAAAAAATGATACCACCCATAGCAGGCAGTGGCAATCGTCCCTGTGAGTGCAAGAAAAAAGCTAATATAAAAGAACGCCATATTGAGTATGCTCGCCTGGAATGGATCAATATTCCACAATACAACACCCCATGCTCCCCAGCAGAGCAGTGTCGCGCCTCCAATAATCAAAAGAAACTGTTTTATGGTCATAGAGAATGTTCAGTAGATATTCATGATATATTCATTCTAACGTAAAAAACCCACTTGGGCAAGGGTCTTTTTTGGGAGATATACTCCTCCTTTCTATGACAAGTATCGAATTCTGTCTACGTCATTTTTTTTCAATTTTTTGTTGACTGCTTCAACAATTTTAGCTTGATTCAGCCTAATTTCACTTGCCATTGCAGTACTGGTACAGGAGACCGTTAACGTTCTATTTTTCAAATACAATGGTTTTGCGTGTGATGCCATTGTCTCACCAAACAATTCTACAAAAACACCTTCTGCAATTTCTACAGCTTCTGATGTGTCAAGTTGATTTTTTAATGATACATTCCTCTTCATTTTGTCTTGAAGGGCATCACTGAATGATGTGAGACTCATAACACACAGATAAAGACGAATATGTGTACACTATATCACACGCAAGGCGCCACTCACAACACGTACAGAAATATACCGCGCTCTTTGTATGTTGGCTGTCTGCTCGGCAGAGAAAATCCATTCGACAATACTTTTGCGCCGGATTTCATTTCGCCCAACACTTTCTTTTCAAATTTGATCATTTTACTATCTATGCAATAGACAAAAAGGACATCCACATCAGTAATATCTTGTTTCCAAAAATCCTTTTGAACAATATGTATCATATGAAATCCACACAGATGATTCATCACTCTTGACCACCACACAAGTATGGGATTTATCTCAATACCTCTTGCTTCGCGAACAACATCGGCAACCGCACGAAGCACTCTACCATCGCCCGATCCAACATCAAGTACCACATCTGTTTTTCGTAAATCCGCTATCTTTTTCATTGTTTGGATTCGCTCTCTACTTGACGGGACATACGGCGCACCACGAACAATAGCATAAACATTCCATACAAAAAAAATCGCGATGACAACAATAAGAGCTATGTTGCATGCCAACAATATCCACACAATCATAGGAGCAGTGTACACACATCACATCTTCCACATCCGTCTTCTCGTGTGATATGACGAAAGTCAGTGGCGTGCATCGTGTCAAGTGTTTTTATAACCTTGTCTTCAAATTTCTCAAGATCTTTTTCTTTTCCAAGAAATGACATTTCAATATCGTCTGCAACATAGTAGTAGGTCAGCTCACTCACCGCTCCCAGATTCCGATACCGTGGAAGCTCGCTCGCCGCTTTTTGATACAACAGGAGCTGCTGTTTGTCATCGCTGCTGAGCGTCTCCTTTGGTTCGCCGGTCTTGTAGTCGATGATTGCAAGAGATCCATCAGGACGTTGATCAACCCTGTCAATCTTTCCGGAAATTGTATAGCTCCCCACTTTTATCTTAAAGCCACCCTCAAGTGCGACCGGAATGATCCAGTTGTTATAATGTTTTTTATAGAATGTTTGTAACAATGTCTTTCCTTTTTGGAAATACTCTTTACGCTGCCACTCTGTTTTGTACCAGTCCCCTATCCATGCACGTTCGTACATTGTCAGCAAATCCTCCAGCGAAGGAGCCTGCACGCTCCCGTCAGACGGCTCCGGCACTCTGAGATCAAACAATGACCCCTGCGAGACGCTATTGAGCTCTTGTACTTTTTCATAAAATCGCTGGAGCGTGAGGTGAATGCTGTTCCCAAAACTAAAATAATGCGATCCTTTCATCGGAATTTTGAGAATATATGAAATCTTGTACTGATATGGGCAGACTTGGAAGGCGCGGATTTGGGAGAAAGAGAAGGTTTTTGGAAGTTGATACAAGCCTTCGTAGATAGTATTCTGATCATCGGTCACCCGCTGTTGTTTACTATAGTCCTGTGGCCTGTAACCTGTTACCTGTACCCTGTCTTGCTGTACGAGCTGATCACCCAATTCCAAGACAAACCTCGACACTTTTTTCTTTCTCGCACCACCATAGTTCTCCGCACTTGTCAGAAAGAGCTTCTCTTTCGCGCGTGTCATGGCAACGTAAAAAAGCCGACGCTCTTCCTGATAATGATAATCACCTTCCGGCAAGACTTCTTTTACCAGCTCATCTGGAAGCTCAATCTCACCACCTCGACGCCGTGTCGGAAATCGCTCTTCGACACAATTCACAACAAAGACATACGTGTATTCCAACCCCTTTGATCCATGCACAGTCATTATATTCACTGAATCTGGCGTGTCTGTCGGTTGAGAGAGTGATCCACTGTCACCACTTTCGAGGACTGACTCAAAATATTCGAGAAACCCACGAATATCTGCATCCGGAACTGCGACTTCATACGCATGAATATAATCGAAAAACTGTTTCAGATGCCCGATAGCTCGCATCACATCTCTATTCCCCTGTTCTTCTTCCTTTGTAAGATAAGAAAAATATCCACTTTCTTCAAATACATGATGTAGCACGGTTGTTGGTTTTTCAGCACGTGTTTTTTGTATGGCAGACGTGATGAGCGAGACGATCTTTGCACACACGACGGCTCCTTCTTTTGAGAGCTGTATGTCGCCTGTGCGTTTGAGTGCCTCGTAGTATGGAAGTGATTTTTTCTTTGCATAGCTCAAAAACTCGTGCATGTCGCGCTCTGAAAATGCAAAGCATGGCATCTGAAGAATTCGGTAGACAGCTGATGATTCTTTGTAAGAATCAAGAAGTTTAAAAATATTTACAGAGTCAATGACAATCGGCTGACGATAGAGTCCGCTCGAGCTGAAAAATTCATACGGAACACCAGCCTGATCCAGTGCTTCCATGAATACAGTCGCATGATTGTTCGCCCGCACCAGAATGGCAATGTCGTCCCACGTATAATCGGTACTATTTTTTAACTCCAAAATTTTCTCAATCACAAAGCCCACCTCATCATCGAGCGTATCAACTGCCATATGAACTACCCCACCGTGCGGTTCCTTTGCCCCATTTGAAACATTTGGATCTTTTGTATCCTTTCCAGCCTTTAGTCTCTTATCAAGCCCGAGTTTTACTTCCAGTCGATCAGGATCATTGTGCTTGATAAGGGTATACGCACTGTCGAGGATAGCCTGACCGGAGCGATAATTTTCAGTGAGCACCACGTCTTTTGCATCAGAGTAATCATCTTTGAACCGCAAGATATTACTCACACTTGCCCCACGAAACGCATAGATACTCTGGTCATCGTCTCCCACGACAGTGAGTTGATTTACTCCTTCCTTTGTGAGCAACTGCACCAATTCATATTGTGCGTAATTCACATCTTGAAATTCATCAACAAGAATGTATTTAAATTGTTGCTGGAGTTGTTTGCAGATAGCCGGACGCTCTTTTAGAAGGCGAACCGTATGATAGATCAGATCACCAAAATCAAGAGATCGATTGTCGAGAAGGAGTTGGTTGTACCGGTGATACGCATTTGCCAATTCTGTCAGTCGAGACTTCTCTTCCATATTCACCTCATCACCATCGAGCTTCACCTGCTCTGCGTATTCGAGATAGTCTTTTGGTGAAACCAATTCATCTTTGCACTTACTGAAATGTTTGAGAAGAGCATGAATATGGCGAGATGGGTTGCCAAGCGGTCGGTAGTAGTCAAGCTCAAAATCGTATAGATGCTTTTTCATCAGCAACCATGCGTCTGTTTCTGTGAACAATTTGAATCTGTCCGGCAGTCCTATTTCAAGACCATATTTCTCAAGAATCAACTGACAAAAACTATGAAATGTACTGATCTGCATCTCTGCGTACCCGAGCGAGACAAGCTCGTCAACACGCTCTTGCATCTCAGTCGCTGCTTTTTCTGTAAAGGTGAGCGCGAGGATTTGCTCAGGCGTTGCCTTGCCATCTTCTATCAGATTTGCAATTTTTTGAGTGACCACCGTTGTCTTTCCTGTCCCCGCGCCCGCAACAATCAGAAGCGGGCCGTCAGAGTAGTCGACGGCTTGTTGTTGGGCGCTGTTGAGAGTGTGGGACATAATGTTCAAAACAATCGGAGTGTCAGGCATCAGCCTGTCATCGTTGAGATGCCGACAGGCTGACGCCTGTCACTCCGCTCGGCTATAAGCGTACCACGTTCCAAAAGACATTGACAACTCTCTCTGCTGGAAATAGAGTGCCTACGTCCAAGGAGGGCACTGTTGTTTTAGACAAAAGCAACCCTCCTGTGGGTTGCTTTTTAAAAACAATATAAAATACACTACTCCACTACTGGCATCGGTCGCGCGAAACCATCCTTCACAGGAACAATATCAACAGTCCGTTCAAAACAATACTCTCCTATCTGATGTACCCAACTTGAATCCCACCAGCCTGACGTGCTATCTCTTGGTGCACTTGCATCTTTTGTATCAGTGTCAAACGTCGCACATAGTGTGTATGTAGTGTCACTTTTCACTGTATATCCATACGGTTTAAGAGTAATGGTATCAACTGTGTTTTCTTTTAGCATATCAGGAGATTGGATAGCATCTAATGATGTGGGGAGTACCTCATGCGTCGCATAATAATTTTGTACCACGTACATAAGTGCATTCAAATCTGAAATACGCTCATTGTCAAACCGTTGCAATCTTGCTTTTTGTGGAGATCCTATAAATGCGAACGAGCTTACAACGAGAGCAATACTTATAACACTCGTAGCCCACAAATACATATTTCTTTTTTGCTTTGTAAGTGTATCTTTTATGGCTGAAAAATAATAGGTAAGTACGATGATGGCTACAAATACTGTTGCAAGTACTTTAGAGAAAAATCGGGCAGTCAAGTCTCCCGACAAAAATACGTTGACTGTCATGATGAGCGACACAATGATAATGATTGCAGAAACGAAAAGCGTAAGGTACATTAACCATTTTCGAAATTTGAATTCTTTTCGTTCCGGTTCTGTCACATACATCTTTGCGAGAAACATTCGCGTCCAGAAAAATATTGGCAACGTAATAAGAAGCATGGAAATACCAATGCGGAGCGCATCAGAAGAATAGTCACCGCGCCACGATTCGACACTCACATCCGGAAAAAAGTATCCGATGAGCTGAAATGCAACTATGAGAAAGGCAACCGCACTCATGTAGAGGGTAATACTGCTAAGGAGGTGCAAAAAGAAATCTTTTGCACTACTGGTATCTTTGTTCATAACATGAAAATTATTGAATGAATATAAAGAGAGTATACCAGAATGTAGAGAAATTGATAGTGTCGCGGTGTTTTATCTATAGTACAATTCGATCAATAAACGTTGTGAGGAGTGAGTTTGACTCAGTCATTTCCGGGCATGTTTCTTTTATGTGCCGAATAACTTCGTCTTTCTTATCAGCCCCGACGTATCGCTCTGTATATCGTTCGAGTTTTGCTATGTATCCTGCACGGGTCATTTCAGGATGGAATTGAAAGGCATAAAAAGGAGCATTATATTTCTTAAACGCATGAACTGCACAAAGATCCGAATATGCAAGTAACACGCACCCATCTGGTACGGTTGCGGCTCTTTTTTTATGAAATGAAATTGCAAAAAAGGAGTCTCCCATACCTTGAAACAAGGTATCCTTCTTTCCATCTTCTGTGGGAAAGATATTGTAATATCCTTCTTCGTGTGTTCCTGTATCAATAATTATTTCCGTGCCAAGCACTTCAAGAGCAATAAGAAATCCCATACATGACGCAAAGGTCGGTACAGCGTTATCAAAACAATATCTCACAATATGTTTTGCATGAGCGGCGCCAGGAAATACATCCGGTTCAACTGTTGGAGCATATTTATCATCATCGCTCGATCCACCTGCTATCATTGCATCGTATGTTTCCAGCTCATCCAGTGGAAAATGTGGTTCAAAAAAAATATTCCACGTACGAAACTGCGCAGGAGAAAGTCCTGTGAGAGAAATCATGTCTTCGAATTCTTCATCACATGACTCCTTATCTTTTCTCAATTGCATGTACAATATCTTGATGTCTTCTTTATTTTTTTTCATACATGTGTATCTGACGGGGTCGACGCCCGTTCTCAGTAAAAAAACACGAAGATCAACTACAAAAAAGACGGGGTTATTCCTCCGTCTCTTCTGTGTCGTCGAATTCTTCTGTATCAAAGCATTCGCACGTTCCACAAATATCACACCCGCCACATGCCAAGCATACCGGCGAATCACACACAGGACAACTTTTCTCCATACAATATTAAATCTATTAGATACACGTATAGTATAAAAGATACGTACACAGAAGGTCAACGAGACCTGTGGATTATTTCAATTTTCTATATCTATTTCCAACACTAATACGTGCTGTTTCTCTTTCTATCATAGCCTGAATGCGAGCAAAATCAACATCTGCCGTATCGTCTTGCTGTTTCATCAGCTCCTCAGCACGCTTGCGGGCATCTTCCGCTCGCCCCACATCGATCTCTTCTGCCCTCTCTGATGTATCTGCCATGAGATAAACTTCGCTATTTGGGCGGATCTCGAGAATACCCGTTGACACGGCGAGCTCCACCACATTTTTTTCTTTGTGAACATAAATAATACCCGGCCTGAGCGTCGATACCAGTGGCGCGTGGTTTTCAAGTACGGTAATCTCACCGGCTCCTGTCGGAATAGTGACTTTTTCTATTTCGTCTTCGTATGTAACACCGTCCGGTGTGACGATTTTGAAGGTGATCATATTAGTGAAGTTGTATTAATATCTATTTCTTTCACTCTTGCAACAATTGCTGTCGCCGTTTTTTCTATTAATGTTCTCATGCTTTCTATTCTTTGTTTTACTACTCTGGGATGCTCGACTACATTTGCCCTGACTCCATCTTCAAAAAGTTTCACTATTTCTTCTCTTGTTTTTTTTCGCAAAACTAAAATTTGTTCCTCTGAAAGGGATTCCACGACTTTCTCAGCTATCTCTAACGCATCGACTTTATATAAACTACCAAAAAATATTTTTTGAAATCGTTCATCAAATGTTGGTGATGGTAGTGTATACCTATCTGCATTGTATGCCATACTATCTTACGTAAGAAGTTCAATACTTTTTATAACAACACTCTCAACCGGTCTATCACCTGCAACTGTCTGCACATTTTCTATCTTTTCCACAACATCCATTCCCTCCACCACATACCCAAAATTGGTATGTTTCCCGTCAAGCCATGGTGTCTCTGGCGCGGTGACGATGAAAAACTGAGACCCATTGGTGCCCGGCCCTGCATTTGCCATTGCCAGACTTCCTCGGACAAGTGGTTCATCGTTGAACTCATCTTCAAATCGATATTCAGGTCCGCCCGTCCCCCACATCGCTTGCTTGCTCTCATATTTTGACAGCGGATCGCCACCTTGGATCATGAAATCTTTGATAACCCTGTGAAATTTCGTTCCATCGTATTCTCCCGCTTGTGCAAGATTGAGAAAATTGTTCACAGTCTTTGGCGACGCATCGGCAAAGAATCTAATGGTAATATCTCCCATGGTTGTATGGAGAATTGCTGTATTGTACTGAGACGCAAGGTCTTTTTGGCCTGATAGTGTGTCGTATGTCATAAGAATGGTTGATGTCGATACATTAGGAACTGCTTCGTTTGGTGCTGGTGAGGGTGGTATAGGTTCATTCATGAGCGCATCTGTTGTTTCTTGCCCATACAACGGTTCAGTACTGACTGAAGGAACAGTTTGTATGGTAGCACAACCCGCGCCTAGAAACAAAAGGAATGAACACGCTACAATATATTTCATATTTCTTTTTTCTTTTATTTTTATTTCATTTCTCGTGATGTTGCAACAACATCGTCAATACCACCCTTCATATAAAATGATTGCTCCGGTTTATCATCATGTGTTCCATTAAGAATCTCACGAAACGCTCGTACTGTATCTTCGAGTTTTACATACGCACCTTTCATACCGGTAAACTGCTCTGCGACAAAAAATGGCTGTGAAAGGAATTTTTGAATCTTTCGAGCACGAGCAACCGTCATTTTGTCTTCATCAGAGAGCTCTTCAATACCGAGAATGGCAATAATATCTTGAAGATCTTTGTATCGTTGCAACATTGCCTGTACGTCTCGAGCGACATTGTAATGTTCTTCTCCCACAATCTGCGGATCAAGCATTGTGGAACTCGAGTCAAGCGGATCAACAGCAGGATAGATGCCGAGCGCAGCGAGCGATCGATTCAGTGTGACGGTCGAATCAAGGTGTGCAAATGTGGTTGCCGGAGCAGGATCTGTAAGGTCATCTGCAGGGACATACACAGCTTGTACTGATGTAATAGATCCTTTGTCAGTCGAGGTAATGCGTTCTTGAAGCGCGCCCATCTCTGTGGCAAGCGTTGGCTGGTATCCCACCGCAGACGGCATACGACCGAGGAGCGCTGACATTTCAGAACCTGCCTGAGTAAATCGAAAGATGTTGTCGATAAAGAGAAGGAGGTCTCTTCCTTCTTCATCACGAAAGTATTCTGCCATAGCAAGAGCAGTGAGAGCGACACGAGCACGAGCTCCCGGTGTTTCGTTCATCTGTCCGAAGACCAGCGCTGTCTTGTCAAGCACGCCTGATTCTTCCATTTCTCTATACAAATCATTTCCTTCACGTGTGCGCTCCCCTACACCCGCAAACATGGAATATCCGCCATGCTCCTGAGCAATATTATGAATCAATTCTTGAATAATAACTGTTTTTCCTACTCCAGCTCCTCCAAAAAGTCCGACTTTCCCACCTTTCAAAAATGGGCAGAGCAAATCAATAACTTTAATCCCTGTTTCAAAAATTTCAGTCTTTTGAGATTGACTTTTGAAATCAGGGGCGTTGCGGTGAATCGGGTATGTTTTTTTCGTTTTTGCTGCCGGCTTTTCGTCTATTGGATCGCCAATAACATTGTACATACGTCCAAGTGTTTCCGGACCAACCGGGACTGTGATTGGGCTACCAGTGTCAACTACTTCTGTGCCACGGGCAATTCCATCTGTTGCGCCCATAGCAATGGCACGGACAGTTCCTGATCCGACATGTTGTTGTACTTCCAGAATAAGACGATCTTTTCGATTTGTCTTTCCTCCGGATGCAGACGTATCTTGTGTGGATACTTCAAGCGCGTTATAGATTGCAGGAAGTTCTCCTTCAAAATGAACGTCTACAACGACTCCGATGATTTGTGTAATTGTTCCTTTATTCATATTAGTTGATTGGATTATTAGTTTATTGGATTATTAGTTTTCCTCGTTCTTTCTTTTTTTAAGATATGAAATATATCCATTAAGTTTTGCGTGGATAGTGTTGCACAATTCAAGGAGCTCATCGATTCCCTCATGTGAGATGTCAACGAGCAATGTAGCATCTCGTATGAAAATAAGATGATCCTTTGTCTCTAGCAGTGATCCTCTGGCTTGTCGACAATACTGAATATTCTCTTGAAAGTGAAATCTTCCATGACCTTCAGCAATATTGGCAGCAATTGAGCTCACGGATCTACACACTTGTGATGTTATGCCATATTTCTCCTCCTGTGGCATGTATTTCACCATGTTGTATATCCATAATCTCAATTCATGACTTAGTTTCCACACGTCTAGATTTGTAAAATCTTTGTAGTTAGCATCCCCTCCCATAGCACAATACTAATAATCTAATTAACTAGTAAACAAATAATCTACTCAAGTGCAGTGGCCCCACCTGCAATCTCTGCAATCTCTTGTGTAATTGCGGCCTGTCGTGCTTTGTTATAGGTTAATTGTAAGTCATAAATCATGTCATTCGCATTCTCGCTCGCATTCTTCATCGCAACCATACGCGCGCTATGCTCGCTGGCCGATGATTCGAGAACGGCTTGGTATAATTGAATTTCGACGAGTTGCGGAAGAACAATGTTTATAATCACATCCAAATCAGGCTCAAAGAGATACCCTTCAATAGGATATGGTTCATCGAGTGCATCTTCTTCTCCAAACTGGGATGTCATTTTCTCCAATTCTCTCGAAGACAACGGTAATAATTGCCGAACTTTTGCTTCTTGGACCAAACTTGACTTGTACTCGGTAAATGACACGACAACTTTATCATACACCTGTTCTTTGAACGCATCCATGGCGAGATGCGCAATCGGACGCAACTCTTCGTATGTTGGTTTTTCAGATAGAGTATCAAATGCAGCGATGACATCGTGCTTATTCTTTTTTCCAAATAAGACACTCTTTTTTCCGACTGCGATAATATCGATATCAAATTCTTCATCTCCCTTTTCATGATCTATTCTTCCATTGCGATACGCGCCCAGATTTGCTTTATCAGCAAATAATTGTTTTGTTTTTCTAAACAAATTGCTATTAAAACTGCCACACAATCCTCTGTTTGAACTAATAACTATCGCGAGCACTTTTTTGACAGGTCGATGTTCCATCAAAGGTACATTCGGTTCATCGAGGTGTGCGAGGTGTTCCATCAGTTCGCGCCCAAGGTGTGCGTAGAGACGAGTATTATGCACTGCTCCGACTGCTTTTCGCATTTTTGCAGCCGAAACCATCTCCATTGCTTTGGTGATTTTTTTGGTATTCGTGACGGACTTTATCCGTGATTTTACTGCTTTTGCGTTTATTGCCATAGTTTTATTCGTATTGTCATCCTGAGCGACCGAAGGGAGTCGAAGGATCCCTTATCTACCTGCGTTCGGTTCTTCTAGTAGATCAATCCACTTAGGATTCAATGTTTTGATGAGTTGTTCTTTCTTTTTCCGTGTCCACTTTTTTAACTGTTTTTCCATTGCTATTGCTTGATTTGGTTCTGAGTATTCTTCGTAATAAACCAATCGTGTACACCCATACTGCTTCGTGAACCCGTCTATCAATTTCATCTTATGCTCCCAGACTCTTCTCGCGATGTTACTTGTTATTCCGATGTACAGCGTTCCTGAATAGCTCGCCATAATATACACCGTGTATGTTTTCCTCCCTTGCATACAATGTTTTACTACTTGAAAGAGATTCCTCCACTCCGCTATCACTTCGTGTATCGCTTCGGTCGGAATGACATATAGTGACTAGACACTTTTCTGCCACTCTTCACACGCACTCTTGAGCTGACCCGTCACCTCGTCACCCCACTCTCCCACAGCAATCTGTTCGAGCAATGCTGACTTACTTGATCGAAAGAATGCGAGCAGTTTTTCTTCCATTTCTTTTGTTGTTTCTACTGCAAGCGTATCAAAGAACCCTTCACTCATCGCATAGATCGATACCACCTGCTCTTCCACCGGCATTGGAGAAAACTGGGGCTGTTTGAGTAATTCCGTCATTCGGCGACCACGTTCAATCTGTTTTTTTGTTTCAGAATCAAGGTCTGAACTGAATTGTGAAAATGCTTCAAGCTCGCGGAACTGCGCCAGACCGAGCTTCAGACTTCCTGCCACTTTTTTCATTGGCTTTGTCTGTGCCGCGCCACCAACACGAGAGACGGAAAGTCCAACATTCAATGCCGGACGAATCCCTCGGTAGAAAAGATCTGTTTCAAGAAAAATCTGTCCATCAGTGATAGAGATCACGTTTGTTGGAATGTAGGCGGAAATATCACCACCTTGTGTTTCAATAATTGGAAGCGCAGTAATGGATCCGCCACCGTACTTTTCGTTCAAATTGCACGCGCGCTCGAGCAGTCGTGAGTGGAGATAAAACACATCTCCGGGATATGCTTCACGACCCGGTGGACGACGGAGGAGGAGCGACATTTCTCGATACGCCCATGCCTGCTTTGTCAGATCGTCATAAATCACGAGTACGTCTTTGCCTTTGTCGGCAAAATATTCTGCAATTGCACAGCCACTATACGGAGCAAGATAATTCATCGAAGCAGGCTCACTCGCACCGGCAGAAACAACAACAGTGTATTCCATGGCACCCGCTTCTTGAAGCGCATGAACAATACGCGCGACTTTTGATTCCTTTTGACCTATTGCCACATACACACAGATCATGTCTTGGCCTTTTTGATTCAAGATCGTATCAATGGCTACGGCCGTCTTCCCTGTCTGTCGATCCCCGATGATCAATTCACGCTGGCCGCGTCCGATGGGAATCAGTGCGTCGATTGCCTTGATACCGGTCTGCATAGGTGTATTCACGGGTTCACGCGTCATCACACCCGGAGCAACACGCTCGACCGGATAAAATTCTTTTGTGACAATGTCCGCCTTTCCATCAATCGCATCCCCAATGGCATTCACCACTCGACCAATCATTTTGTCCCCAACAGGAACAGACATCACACGACCTGTGCGCTTTACTTCATCCCCTTCTTTAATATGACTAAAACCTCCCAAGATAACAGATCCTACAATTTCCTCTTCGAGGTTGAGTGCGATTCCGTATACACCACCCGGAAATTCAAGCATTTCCTGACTTTGGCAATGTTGCAATCCGGACATAAGGACAATACCATCCTTTACCTCAATAACAGTACCGACTTCTTCTGTCTGTACATGCTTTTCAAATTGTTCAATATTTTTCTTTAGTGATGCGATGATGTTATCTGTATGTGACATATTCTAAATTATTGTGTAGTTCAAACCTTCTTGTCCACCTTGGGAGGAAGGTCTGATTCTCAAGTCTAAAGGCTTGAGTTACAGTATATTATGATAGTTGTCTCTGTAATTGTTGCAATTGTGTCTTTACACTGGCATCTAGTATGGTGTCACCACTTCGGACGATGACACCTCCCATAATCGATGTATCAATCTTTGTTTCTACTTCTACTTTTTTTCCAAACAATTCCGAAATTTCTTTTATCATTTTTCCAGACAATTCTCTTGCGCTCGTAATAGCAATTTTTTGAATTCCTTCCTGTAGTTTTGCGTATTCACGAAATGCATTCATGAGATATGTCTTTTTTGACAGGGCACGTTCCCTCATGAGAAATGCTACAAATGACTGTACTGATTGCTCGAGCGCTTCTCCACTCTTTCCATCTGTAAGCTCGAAAAGAATCTTTGCATATTGTTTTGGAAGCAATTTCGCCATATCGCTATTTCAACGTGGATAGAATTTCTTGAATCATCGTATCGTCTGTCTTGTCTGTAAGCTTTTGTCCCATGATTTTTTCTACTGCGAGAATAACCAACTGAACCGTTTCTTTTCGGAGTGAATCTTTCATTTCTTTTTTATCTATTTCAATATTTCGTTTTGCTTGTGCAATCAACAGTTCAATTTCTTTTTTTGCTTTTTCTTTTATTTGTTCACCTGTCTCTTTTGCTGTGTCATGAGAATGCTCTACAATTTTGTTTGCTTCTACTTTTGCCTGATCTACAATATCTTGTGCTTTTCGCTCTGCCATCTGCATTTCAGTCTTTGCTTTCGTAAAATTATCAACGGCATCTGTAGCAAGCTGTTGACGATCATTGATAACCTTCATCACAGGCTTGAATGCAAACCGTTTTAAAAGCCAAAAAACAATCAAAAAATTTATGAGATTAAATAATCCCATTCTCCAATCAAACCCGATCTTTCCTAGAATGTCTAACAAGTAGTTCATATACAGTTATTCATAAAATACATATGAGTGGAAACGCAGAGTAAAACTCTGCGCTCTACATCCACACGCATCTTATACAATAAAGAATGCAACGAATGCGTAGATAGCGGTAGATTCTGCGAGTGCAACACCGATGATCATCTTCGAAAAGATGCTTCCTTCCATTTTTGGATTGCGTCCGATTGCTTCGAGCGCTTTTCCAATGAGATACCCTTCACCAATACCAGATCCTCCCATGGTAATGGTGCACAGTCCTTTTGCAATAAGACGAGCTGATTCTACGTCCATATGGTTGTATATTATAATTAACAACTAGCAGTGTTCGAAGAAAAAATATTCTTCGAAAGTGCCATGTGTTAATGAACTGGAGCTAGTTCTGGTTTTTCTATTGCAAGGGTATAGTATGCAGCTGTGAGAGATCCGAATACCATAGCCTGAAGTACGCCAACAAGCAAATTCATTGCAAGCCATGGCGCAGGTACGACGACCGCAAACGAC
>Ga0066640_10000350_pt1 | contig 26799 bp, 24 predicted proteins | sample CryGeyCG2114_020_2_FD_59505 | JGI IMG/M metagenome (GOLD analysis project Ga0066640, IMG submission 59505) | Groundwater microbial communities from aquifer - Crystal Geyser CG11_big_fil_rev_8/21/14_0.20 | ecosystem: Environmental > Aquatic > Deep subsurface > Groundwater | place: USA: Utah... | reverse complement strand
ACCGTCGAGAGATGCTTATATTTTTTATTGTATTCTAGAAGAGGGTTTCACATTAGCCAATACGAGGAAATACTAGAAGTATTTCCTGTACAGAAAATGCATGCATTTTCTTGTACCACGCCCTTTAAGGTCGTGGATAGGATTCGCTTATAACATCTACTGAACAAATTTTTGTCATCTGAGTAATGTGAGGATAGCTACAGTTACGTATAGAATGCTCACAAACAGCTAGATTATGAATCGTTGGAAGATCCATAAAAATAACAAATCTATTTTAAGTAGCATGCATTTTCATCAGATTGATGAAAGGAAAAAGTGTTTTGTCAAAAATTGAATATAAACATATATTCTATCTGATCTTCATAGCGATAGCATTACGATTCATATTTGCCGCATTTTATACCTTCTCTGGAGACGCATGTTGGCATTTATCAGCCGCACGATTTTTTTCAGAATATGGGAGATTACCATTATTTGAACGTATTGGCAGAAATATGCCGTTCTGGACACCTCCATTATTCCACATCTTGGCGGGATTGATTATGAAACTATTCTCTTTCGCAGGTAAAAATATATCTGATTTCTTAGTGAAGATGCTATCTCCGTTGCTAAACGCATTCGGGATATATTATGCGTTCAAGCTTTACAAAAAATTGCGTCTGAACAAAGCGATGATTTTCTTTTCCATGTTGTTTTTCTGTCTGACGCCGATGTCTCTTTATCTAGGCTATCTTCCCTATCTTGATGCGATAGTGGCTTCTATTCTTGTGATTAGCATATTCTTTTTTGTAGATGGCAGATATCTTCTATCTGGGATATTTTTTGGACTATCTAATTTGACCAAATACAATGCTGCGCCTATGGCTCCTTTGTTCTTATGGTTGATTTATATTAAACTATTCAGACAAAGGGAGCATGGATGGCTGACGAAATCACTCTGTTTCATCCTTCCAGCAGGGGTGCTTGGATTGTTCATCTATGTGCGGAATTTCCTGCTATTCAGTAACCCCGTCTTCATCACTGCAGCTCCAGTCGCCAATCTATCTGGTTTCTTTGATCCAAAGACTTATTTCACGTTGTATCTTGGACTTCTTTCTGTGCCCGCATCTCATTCAACAAATCTGGAGATTGTCACACATTACTCACTTTCTCTTCTTGTCATATGGTTTATTTTGAGTACGCTGTATTTTCTGCCGATGCTTTATGGATTCTTCCGTTTCAGGTACATTGATCAGAAAAGATTCATCATCGCTGGTCTTTTTGGGTACATCTTGTTTTTTATCTTTGTCTTGTTCTATAGAGCCAGCGAGATAAGATTGCGTTATTTTCTTCCGATGTTCATATTTTTGTCGATTATCTGGGCGCAGGGTATTACTAGTATCTTTTCGTTCGTGAAGAGAAATCGGATCTTTAGATCCGCTGTTCTTGCTGTCCTTTTTGTGTGCGTGGCAATGTTCATATTGCAAGAACCAGTGAAACTGTATATAGGTCATAAATCGTGGGAAAGCTATGATGCTGTCTTTTCATGGGCTGATAAGAACATTCCAAAAAATGCTACAGTGCTTGAACTTGATGATCTGAATCAATGTCTTTCATATCATCTCTTCGATCGTACTCTTATCTGGGAATTTGAGCCAGAAAAAATCGCTGCTGCAGATCCATTGTATATCTGGGATGGTTGGGGTAAGATGTCTTCTTCAGGATACGGTGCGCTTTATCAGGATCAGGTCTCTGGTATTCAGATATATAAGGTGAAAGGCAGTGATATCAAAATCGACGATGTTTCTTAGATAATTCAGTTATTGAATGACGGTAAATCCATCGAGGATAAATTTAAATAATAGTAATAAATAGTAAGATGTTATATTACTTATAGTCTCTTTTATCGGGGTGTAATAAAACGACGGTTGTAAAGCATAATCTACGGAAATTGAACCATAAACTGAGCGTTCTGATACCTGCATATAACGAGAGTTCCACTATCAAGGAACTTATCGAGAAGGTCAAAAAAGTGCCTCTGAGAAGATATGGGATTGACATGGAGATAATTGTTGTGGATGATGGTTCCAAAGATGACACTGTTGATATAGTCAAGAAGATTGCTGGAGTGAAGCTTGTCAAGCATAAGAAGAACAGGGGCAAGGGCGCAGCGATAAGGACAGCAATAGAATATGCGACAGGGGATATAACAATAATACAGGATGCGGATCTTGAATATGATCCAAAGGATTATCCAATGCTCATCAAACCGATAATTGATGGAGAGACAAAAGTGGTCTATGGTTCTAGGGCGCTTCAGGAAGTCCAGAAGAGCGCTAACAAACGTTTCCTGAAAAGCAAGAATGAGAATGCATACCATGCGTTCTATCTTGGTGGGAAGGCCCTTACTGTCATCTCGAATATATTATTCAATGCGAAGATCACTGATGAACCTACATGTTATAAGGTCTTTGACACAAAATTATTGAAAGGTCTTGATCTGAAATGTGAAAGATTCGAATTTTGTCCTGAGGTCACAGCGAAAGTATGCAAGCGTGGGTACAAGATAAAAGAGCTGCCCATAAGATATTATCCTCGAGGATTTGAAGAAGGGAAGAAAATAAAATTCCGAGATGGTATCGAGGCTGTCTGGACACTTTTGAAATATCGTTTTGTTGATTGATCATAAAAAAGGGGGTTATTATAATATGGCGAAGAAACCAAGTTCTAAAGTAGAATATGTCAAATGCAATCTTTGCGGAGCTGATGATTATTCTGTGGTCTTTGAAGGGATACCTACTGAAGGTGATGAGGAGAATAGGTATAAGTCATCTGGCAACGAAGTTGGAAACGATCAGGTAGTCAAGTGCAAAGGATGTGGCCTGATATATGTGAATCCAAGGCTCAGACCAGAGCTGATCTTCAAAGGCTATAGTGAAGGAAGTGATGAGACCTTTGTATCTCAGGCCAAAGGAAGAGAACTGACTTTTTCAAGATGTCTAAAATTCATCCATAAAAACATTGATAAAGATCTTGCGAAGAAGAAAGGGAAGATACTTGATGTCGGTACTGCCGGCGGGTCTTTTCTTCATGTCGCAAAAGAAGCGGGCTGGGATGTCCATGGAGTAGAACCAAACAAATGGCTTTGCAATTGGGCAAAGAAGAATTACAAGATCGATGTCAAGCCAGGTGATCTCTTCAGCCAGAAATTTCCTTCAAAACATTTCGATGTGGTCACTCTTTGGGATGTGCTTGAGCATGTCCCTGATCCGAAAAAGACATTGAAAGAAGTCAACAGGATTTTGAGGCCTGGTGGTTATCTTGTCGTCAACTACCCTGACATAGGCAGTTCGCTCGCGAGATTCATGCGAAGCAAGTGGGTATTCATACTGACTGTGCATCTGTTCTATTTCACACCAAAGACAATAAAGAAGATACTCACAAGCACCGGCTTCAGTGCGAAGAAGATAAAGCCGCATTTCCAGACATTGAGCCTTGGCTACCTCGCATATCGGATGGAACCATACAGCAAGATATTGCACAAAGTGGGGACTGCTGTGGTAAAAGCATTGAGACTTGGAAAACTCCAGGTGCCATATTGGCTTGGCCAGACACTTGTGCTAGCAAAGAAGGAGAAAGATCTTAAATGAGCGGAAAAAAAGTCGTGGTCCTAGGGGGCGGCATAACCGGGCTTGCCACTGCTGAAAAGCTATGTGAAAAAGGTTTTGATGTCACTGTCATAGAGAAGAACGATTATGTTGGTGGGATATCCACATCATTCAAGCATAAAGGATATTGGCTTGATTTCGGCCCGCATAAGATATACACTCAGATGCCCCATATCCAGTCAGAGTTTGAGAGGATAATCGGAAAGAAGAACCTTCTTGATATACCAAAGAGAAGCCGGGTCCGTCTGCTCGGGAAATATTATAATTTTCCTGTGGGCCTGAAAGATATGCTTCTTGGGATGAATCCCCTTGTCGGTCTTCGATGCGGGATGTATTATGGGATAACTTTGCTTTCTTCTGTTGTCAGAAAAAAAGAGGATGTCTCTTATGAGGATTATCTTGTGAATCGTTTCGGAAGAGGCATATTCGATCTTGTCTTTGGTCAATACGCAAAAAAAGTGTGGGGAGAACCATCTGAATTGTCTGCTGAATTAGCACGGACAAGGGTGGCGATACCATCTTTGCTTGTGATGCTCAAGAATATGATCATAGGAAATAAAGGAGATCCAAAAGTCTCGGCCGATGTGTTCCATTATCCAAAGAGCGGCATCAAAGAGCTTCCTGAGAACCTTTCGAAGAACATAATGAAGAAGAATGGAAAGATCCTTTTCCAGTCAGAGCCGATAGAGATAATCACCAAAGACCGCAATATGAAACAGGTGAAGATAAGACAGAAAAACACGACTCTGGCGCTCGATGCCGATTATTGCATATCGACAATCCCTCTTTGCGAGACAGCAAAACTCCTGAGACCAAAGGCGACAAAAGAAGTCATCAAGCATGCAGACAGCCTCAAGTACAGGTCGCTCATATTGCTCTATGTGGTCGTCGACAAGAACAGGTTGTTTGATGACAACTGGATATTCTATCCTGAAGAGGAATTCATCTTCAATCGGTTGTCAGAACAGAAAGGTTTCAGCGAATCGATGATACCTAAAGGGAAGACTGTCTTATGTGTCGAGATTACTGTCGATAATTCAGACCCTCTGCTCAAGGCAGGAGACAAGAAGATATTTGAACGCGCGATCAAAGATCTTGAGAAAGCCGACATCATAAAGAAAAAAGAAGCCATCGACTTTTTCACTGTTGTCCTTAAAGATATCTATCCAATATATGGGTTGGATTTCAGGGAGCATGTCGATTCTGTCCTTGGCCACATCGATGAGGTCGAAGGGCTTATCACAAACGGAAGGCCTGGTCTGTTCAATTATAACAACATGGATCATTGTCTCGATATGGGTTTCATCGCGGCTTCGCATGTCATCTCTGGTAAGAAGAATGTCGATTGGGTGAAGACGCGTCGTAAGTTCGATGAATACAGGATTGTCGATTGATCTTCATTTTTTTCTTATTATAAGCCCTATATTCAATATCGCAGATAGGGTCAGGATCAGATAAGGGATATACTTCTTGGTCTTTTGGTCGTCGGATTCATAGACAATATCCGCCACGACGTCTCCAGTGATTATTGGCACAGTCTTGCTCTTGGTCTCAATCGATACAGCCTGCTCGCAATCTGTCTGCTCACAGATACAAGTCTCTTTCTCATCTTTTCCATCTTCTGTTGCATTGATATATAATTTTTCTATTATTCCCATACCTTCCTGATCTATCATCGCGAGCAGATATCTAGTCCTGTCGTAGGGAACAGTCGTCTCAAATGTCAGTGTTTCATCTCCCTCTGTTTCGATCTCCATCTGTCCAAGACAGAGATATGCTGTCGCCTGTGTGCTTGTCTTCACTTTGGCATTTATCGTGATATTATCTCCTACATCGAATATCTTTTTACGTGAATAGAAACTCTCGATCTTCGGCGGACTCTGTTTTTTCTGCGTGATATTCACTTTTTTTATGACTTCTTTGCAGCTATCTTCTGAGATTCCTTCGACTGTGATGCTCGTTTCAGCTTCTGCATCAAGCCCTTTGATGGTTATGGTATAGCTTCCGTCTTGCATTTTACCATCGCAATCCGGTTTTATCATCAATGGCAGTCTGCTCTTTATCGTTTCGTACTTATTATCGACATATATCTTGGTCTTCTCAGAGATTGTCTTCTCATCGTCATGTATATATGCTTCGATAACAGTCTTCCTTGTGTCGCCTTTGTATATCTCAGCTTCGACATATAAGATATCACCGAATCTTGGCGGATAGGTCCCATATGTGGTCTCGACAATCTGGATTCTTGATTCATTGTCTGGCATTTCGATATTCTCTTCTTCGTTCTCTCCGACCTCTCCTCTCACCGCGAACAGAGATTCAGCATTCGCTGTCCCGCATCCGGAATGCAATATCCCTTTAGCGATATATGCCATGCCGCTGACTTTTGGCGACCATACTTTCGTGTTCTCGTTTGTAGTGTTCTTCTTCTGTTTCACGATGTCTCCGTAGATGTCTTCAATCCAATATTCTATTGACCAGTCTTCGATATCTCCAGTAACATCATTATGGATCTGTACCTGCTCGTCTCCTTCATAAATCGTCTTGTCTGTTGTGACTTTCAAAAAGATATCACAATCTTCTTCTCTTTCATCCTCTTTTCCTGATCCAGTCGTGTTGTCCTCCTGCATCACAGAATTCTGGTTACAAGGGGTTCCACCATAAACTTCACTTTCCATCCAGGTCTCGCTATATTCTGCAGACATCCCATTCCCATCACCATATGCAGGAATATCGGCCGATATAACTGTTCCATTGAACAATAAAGAGATCATCTCTCCCTTTGTCAATCCATTCCCTATTGTCGCGCCAGCTGAATATATAGAACAATCTAGACCACTGTAATCAAAACCCTCTTCGACGATGAGCGCATAGCTGCTGTTTGTGTATTTTTTCACGACTAATGTATCATTTGAACTAGCATCCATTATTATCGAACCGTTCAATGAAATAGCCACGTCTAATAAAATCTCTATGAATTCTTTATTGTTATCATTCCCTTCAGGATTATGCATTATCTCATTTATTTGTATCGCATCTACAAAAGACGTTGATAATATCCCAATGATTGTTCCTATGATCATAAGTGCGATATATCTCATGTGAATGGGATTGATTAGGTGTTTAATAGAACGTGATGGTCAGAATCTGTGATTTTACCGGACATGTCCGATGGATATTCGATAATGAGTTGATTTTCCGGAATCATTATGTTTCAGAACCCCTCATTCCGGAGAATTTTGACAGTACAAGGGTTATTGACACATATAAAACAATACCTTTATATATCTCTTGAAGTTTCTGCTAATCTAAGAGAGAGATAGGACAGCGTTGCTTTCTCTAGCTGGGCTACACAATGCCCATGAGGTGGTGATGAGCCATCAGCAAGAAATTAAAGCCTTTATTACCAACATTGAAAGGCAGGAAGAGATACATCCTGTTTGAAGTCATAGCAGATGAAAGCCTCGTTGCAAAAGATGTCGCAAAAGCCATACTCCAAAGAGCGAATGCGATGCTTGGCGAGATCGGGATGGCAAAATCCGAGATTAAGATGCTTTCAGACACATGGAAGGACAATAAAGGGGTCTTATGTGTCGACCATCGTTTTGTCGATGAGGCAAGATCTATCTTGATGTCCGTAACACAGATAAATGGGAAGAGACTAACGATTACCACACTGAGAACATCAGGTGTCATCAACAAGTTGAAAATTTGAGGTGAATGAAAAATGCAACCAATGCCACACCAATTAATGGGATATGACCGTGCAATAACAATGTTTAGCCCGGAAGGAAGACTTCTTCAGGTAGAATACGCGAAGAAGACAGTCAAACAGGGCAGCAGCGCAATCGGCATGGTTTGCAAGGACGGCGTGCTTCTTGTCACAGACAAGAGGATACTGGATCCTTTGATAGTGCCCGAATCTATCGAGAAGATATTCAAGATCGATGATTCGATCGGCGTCACAGTCGCAGGTATACTGAGCGACGCAAGAGTCCTTATCGAAAGGGCGCAGCTGAAGGCACAGCAGCATAAAGTGACTTTTGACACATCAGCAGATGTCCTGACTATCGTAAAAGACATATGTTCTTTGAAACAGATATGCACACAATCAGGTGGTCTTAGGCCATTTGGCGTCTCTCTTCTGGTCGCAGGGATTGATGAGAACGGTCCAAGGCTTTTCGAGACAGACCCGACTGGTATCTTCTTTCAGTTCAATGCAAGGGCCATAGGCGAGGCAGAGAATGAGATCGAGGAGATCCTGCACAAAGAATACAAGAAAGATATGAGTATAGATGATGGTGTCAGGCTAGCTGTTGACATGCTGAAGAAGACTCTTGGCGAGAAATTCAATATGGAAAGGATCGATATCGCTGTGATAAGAGAAAGCGACAAACGGTTCCATAGGCCATCAGTCGATGAAGTCAAAAAGATTGTAGGTGGTCAGTGATGGTCGATGTTGACCAGGCTATAATTGCGCGATTGAAATCACATGGCGTGAATTTCGAAGTGCTCGTGGATTGCAGGAATGCGATCTTGGTGAGAGAAGGAAATGTGGTATCTCCACAGGACCTGATGGCAACTCAAGAAATATTCTCTGATGCGAAGAAAGGTCTGAGGGTATCTGATGACGAGCTTCAGCAGGCGTTCGCGACGATAGATCCTTTAGAAGTCGCAAAAAAGATCATCGCGAAAGGCGAGATCCAGCTCACTTCAGAATATCGTGCAGAGCTTCGGGAACAAAAGCGAAAAAGGATACTTGAGATCATACATCGAAATGGTGTGGATCCTAAGTCTGGTCTGCCGCACCCGATGAAAAGGATAGAACTTGCTCTTGATGAATCAAAAGTAAAGATAGATGAATTCGGTTCTGTTGAAAACCAGGTCCAAGATATCTTGAAAGGTCTTAGGGAAGTCTTGCCTATAAGATTCGAGAAAAGGAAGATCGAAGTCATCTTGCCTGCTGATGTCGCCTCAAAAGCATATGGGTCACTTTCTAAGTTCGGACAGAAATTGAAAGAGGAATGGCGTGATGATGGATCTTACTGTGCGCAGCTCGAGATCCCTGCTGGCCTTCAGGATGAATTGATGGATAAGATAAATAAGACAACACAAGGAAACAATGAGATTAGAATACTAAAGGAATAGAAATAAGGTGAATTAAATGGGAATAGAAGTAAATGACAAAGATATTGTTGTTCCAGGAGAATTGCTGGCAACAGGAATGGATTATGTGCCTGCACAAGGGACATATAGGATAGGAGAAGAGATAAGATCAAAGAAGCTTGGTCTCGTCACAGTAGATGGAAGAGCCATCAAGCTTATCCCGCTCTCAGGAAGATATCTTCCGAAGAGAGGAGACACAATAATAGGTAGAGTAGAAGACATCGCCATGAGCGGATGGAGATTGAGCATCAATTCTCCGTATTCTGCGATGCTTTCGATGAAGGATGCGACAAGCGAGTTCATCGCACGTGGTGCGGACCTGACAAGATATTATGAGCTTGAAGATTATATCGTCGCAAAGATCATAAATGTCACATCGCAGAAACTTGTCGATGTCACGATGAAAGGACCAGGACTCCGAAAGCTTTCAGCTGGAAGGATAATCGAAGTGAACACAAACAAGGTCCCACGGATAATCGGAAAACAAGGATCTATGGTATCGATGGTCAAGACCAGGACGAACACGAATATAATCGTCGGACAGAATGGTCTTGTCTGGATAAAGGGCAATGATCCGAAGAGCGAATTGCTCGCGATAGAAACGATCAGGCTGATAGAGAAAGAGGCGCACCTGCCTGGATTGACAGATAGGATAGCTAAGCATCTTGGTGGTGGCGCGGCTCCTGAAGTCAGGGCAGAAGAAAATATGGCAGGTGAAGATGATGGTTTACAATAAAAGAAACGACGGACGGGCTTTTGATGAGACAAGAGATATAGAAGCGAAGGCCGGTGTCATCAAGAGAGCTGATGGTTCAGCATATTTCAGGATCGGAAAAACCGCAGCTTATGCTGCAGTATATGGCCCAAGGGATCTGTTTCCAAGATTCATGCAGAATCCAAAACGCGGCGTCCTTAGATGCAACTACAACATGATGCCGTTTTCTGGTATGGGAGAAAGGGTCAGACCTGGCGCGAACAGACGGGCAAAAGAGATCTCGATGGTGACAGAGAAAGCGCTTTCACCAGTACTTGATCTTGACAGTTTTCCAAATGCGGTTGTGGATGTCTATATAGAATTGCCACAGACTGACGCAGGATCCAGATGCGCAGGGATATGCGCGGCTTCGATCGCTCTTGCGGATGCAGGACTCGATATGAAAGACATGGTAGCTGCAGTATCTGCAGGTATAGTCGATGGGTCGGTCCTGATCGATCTGGATTACAAAGAAGAGGCTCATGAAGAGGGTGGAGTCGCTGATATACCAGTAGCTATGATCCCAAGCACGGGCGAGATCTCGCTTCTGCAGATGGATGGTGTCATCTCAAAAGAGAATCTGAAGAAGGCGATCGCGATGGTGAAGACCGCTTGTATCAAGATAAACGAAGCCCAGAAAAAGGCTTTGAAGGACAAGTATATCTGCGATGTCCAGAATTGTGATGGTGATAAAAAATGAATAAAGGACTAAAAAGCCACATAATAAAATCGCTCGGGACAGGTATCAGGGGAGACGGTAGAAGTCTTGAAGATTACCGAGAGATAACGATAGAGAAGGGGGTATCTAGCACAGCAGAAGGTTCTGCACGTGTCAAGATTGGAGACACTGAAGTTATTGTCGGAGTGAAATTATCTATCGACAAACCATTTTCTGATCGTCCTGATGAAGGGATTGTCATGGTCGGAACTGAGCTTCTTGCGATGTCATCGCCTGAATTTGAGTCTGGTCCTCCAAGCATCTGGTCGATTGAGATCGCACGAGTGACTGACAGAGGGATCAGGGAAAGCAAGTCGATCGACGTGAAAGCTCTCTGCATCACGCCTGGCGAGAAGGTCTGGCTTGTGTCAGTAGATATCTGCACATTGAATGATGATGGGAATATTCTTGATGCAGCATCTTTGGGTGCTCTTGCAGCTCTTCAGGATGTAAGGTTGCCAAAAGTCGAGGATAATCTTGTGAATTACAAAGAGAAGACTGATGAGAAACTTCCATTGCAGAAGCTTCCGATCGGCGTGACTGTCTTGAAAGTCGGAAATGAATTCATTGTCGATCCGACAAGTGAAGAAGAGAAGATGGCTGATAGCAGGCTTACGATCACATCGATGGAAGATGGACACATCTGTGCGATGCAGAAAGGTGGAGACACACCAATAACTGCTGAAGATGTCGAGAAGATGGTCGAATTGTCAATAAAGAAATCAGCAGAGTTACGCAGATTGCTTGAATGATAAGGTCAAATGGGCGGCTTTTGAAAGGAAAGGTTTATAAAGGCCGTCCGAAACCTTTTCAAGTGCTAGATATCGGGGTTTTAAAATGGTAACGAAAAAAAATGCAAAGGAAGATCAAGGTAAACAGACCAAATATGAAATCGCTAGGATGCTTGGCAGCAGAGCGCTTCAGATCTCATATGGGGCTCCCTTCATGATCAAATTGACAAAGAAGCAATTAGAAGATATCCGTTATAATCCGATTGAGATCGCAAAGATGGAATTTGCTGAAAACGCTCTTCCATTCACTGTTGTCAGGGTCAATCCTAAATCTCTTAGTCTGATTGAACAGGAAAAAACAGCGAAAAGCTGAAGTTTATTGTTTTCTTTTATTATTTCTCTTTTTTATCATTTCTCTCTTTTATCATCATCAGATAGTTTTTTTTATTTTCCTAAATAGATAACTTTTTGGGAGTAACAAAGTTTTTTATATCTGTAAAAAAATAATCTTACATAGATTCTGCAGGAATCTTTTTAGTTGTAGATATCTTGCTATATTTTTTAAAAAAAGGAGGGGACATTAATGGGCCGTAATATTGAGACCTTAGATCAACATTTATTGAAAGTACGCGAAGGAAGTAGGCGTTTTGAGAACGCATTTCAATCTGTTTCTCGGATGATTCTTGAAAAAGGATTTGATAAAGTCCAGGTCAATGGAAACGTGACATATGATTTTCACATCTTCCGAGAAGGGAAGAAACATCTGATCGGAATGTATGATGAGATCACAAGTCTTGTGAGTTTTGTCGACGATGGAGCGAAAGGCGGCCCTGCGAGAGAGCTTGCGTTTGTCCTTGTCGGTGAGCCAGGCAATGGAAAGACTTTCTTTGTAGATGCACTCTGCACGAAGTATATAGAATTCATAAGTAAAACGGAAAACCAGCGACTTACATTCAGATTCAAAGGTTTGAAAGAACTGGGTGATCAATATGGCAACATCGAAGTGATTGAGTCGCAGACTTATGAAGATCCGATGGTGCTTGCTATGAATCTCGCAGGCCATAATATCGATGCAAATAAAGAATGGCTGATCGAGAAAGGTTTCAACGAGACACAGATCGAGAATTTCTTCCTTGATTACAGACCGCTTGGTGCTTGCAGTGACTATATATTGAATGATATAAGGCAGCATAATGATGGCAATCTTGACATGATGCTTAGACATATCGAGATTGTTCCTATTCCATTGTCCCCGACACGAGGGGTGTTGGTTGGAAAATATGCCCCAAAAGATAAGATCACTGCGAAATCATCTGATCTTCTTGGCGAAGAGGATCTCAAGAGGATGCTCAAGATCGCTGATGCGAACAATCCATATCTTTACAATGTAAAGAAAGGTGCGCTCGCAAGAGTGGCTGGTGGCGGAATACATTTCTCTGACGAGATATTCAAGAACAAAAGAGACCTTGTATTGGTATACTTGTCAGTCATCCAGAACAGGACGATCGAGCTTGATGGATATAAATGGCCGATGGACACACTTATCATCGCGACAAGCAACAACGCAGAATATGGGGATTTCCAATCGCTTGAGACAGAAGCACCAGTCATCGACAGGACACTGATTGTGAACATGGCGCATAATACAAATCACGAGCTGCAGAACCAGCTGACACGCTATGCGCTTGGTTCGAGGAAAAGGAGCACTTTTGGAAATGAGCCGTTGCATATAGATCCGAATCTGATACGTGCATTATCAAAAGGTGTCACTCTTACAAGGCTTCCATCATCTGATAATCTATCACGTGTCGACATGATGCAGCTTGCCGCAGGTCAGCAGGCAGGTGAAAAGAGCATGAAGGCACTTCGTGAATTCATAGATACCTTGAGCCTGAATTCTGATGTGCGGTTACGATTTGGTCAGAGCGGTCTTGGTCATAGGGATCTTGAAAGAGTGATCCTTTATGGGATGAAGAGCTCTGCGACACATGAATCCAGATGTTTCTCTGCAGAAATCGGCTTCGATGGATTGAAGAGAATCATAATTGACAGTGTACAGGACAATAACGAAAGGAACAAGTTCCTCACAGATATCAAAGTAGCTAAGGAGCTATACCGAAAAGAGGTCCTTGAAAGCATCTTCGATGCTTACATGAACCAGCCTGACGCGATAAAGAAAGAAGTGAAGAACTATATCAACATGATTGTTGGTATAGGACAGGATAATGTCAAGTCTGACAAGATGTGGCAATACAAAGATCCAGTCACTGGTGAAGACAATCACCTGAAGATAGATGAATCATTCATCAACAGCGTAGAAGAAAGGATGGGTCATAAGAGCAAGGAAGAGAAAGAAGCTTTCAGGTCTACTATGAGGAAACTCTATGGACAGAAGCTACTGACTGACAGGAACTATGATTTCATGGATCAGATGTCTCTTGTAAAGGCTGTCACTGAAGTGCGGCTGAGGTCTGATATACATGGAGCCGGCAGCCTGATTGGTGCCCTGTCAAACAGGACCAATGAAGAGAATGAACAGCTCTACAATAGGATGATCGATACTATGGTCAATAAACTTGGATATTGTCCATCGTGCGCCGAGAAGACCATAGAATATTATCTTCGACCTGAAGATGACTGATTTTTTGGAGGATATCTGATGAGGATGCGAGATGAGCTCATAGCCAGTCTGGAAAAGTTAAAAAGTGAAGGTCTGGTCGATGAAGCCAAGGAAGCGAGGATGAGAAAAGAGATAGATGGTCCTCTTGAGCATCGTGTGGTTGACAGACACTACAAGCCAAAAGAGCTTCCGGGACTTTATAATCATTCAGATATGGAAAAATTCTATGATTATAAACCGATGGTCACTCCAGAGATGAATCTTAAGTCTCTTGAAGAATTGCTCAAAAGAGATGAGCAGAGAGAGAAAGATGGTTTTCCAAAGAAGATAAGGCTTGGGAAGATCGCAAGACCTGGCATAGGCGGAAAACAGAAAATAATCGTAGTGCCGACAACACAAGAGGAGAAATTTGTACATGACGAACTCCCTGATCCAGAGTATGATGATTCTGAAGAAGAGTCAGATGATGGTGAATTTGGCGGAACCGGAGATGAGGGTGAAGGCGATATCCTTGGCGAACAGCCGATGAGTCCAGAGGGTGAAGGAGAAGGCGGCGCTGGTTCAGATGATGGTGGGAACCATGATGTTGAATCGAATGCCTATGAGATCGGTAAGATATTGACTGAAAAATTCAAGCTTCCGAACTTGCAGGACAAAGGAAAGAAAAAAGCCATTGTTAGGTATAAATATGATCTTACAGATAAGAACAGAGGGAGCGGCCAGGTGCTTGATAAGAAAGACACCCTCCGGGAGATTATCAAGAAGAATCTCGGTCTCGGAAGGATCGCTGATATCGATAGGGTAGATACATCATCGTTGTTAATAGATCCAAATGACATGATCTATCAGATAATGTCACGTGAGATCGAGTTCGAATCGCAGGCTCTTGTATTGTTCCTTAGAGATTATTCTGGATCGATGTGGGGCTCTCCGACCGAGATTGTTGTGCATCAGCATCTTTATCTATATAGCTGGCTTATGTATCAATATAAAGAGCTTGTCGAGACAAGGTTCGCTGTCCATGACATGATGGCAAAGGAAGTGCCGGATTTCTACACTTATTATAATATCCAAGCAGCAGGTGGAACAAAGATAGTCTCGGGGATAGAATTCCTAAATGATATTGTTGAAAAAGAGAATCTTGCCAAAGATTATAATATCTATGTCTTCTATGGAACTGACGGGGACGATTGGCCTGATGGGTCCAATAAATTGGTGACTGAACTAGAGAGGATGCTTGGCTATGTCAATAGGCTTGGTGTGACTGTCGTTGGCAATGGTTTTAACAATGATAGTGATACTGAATTTGAGAAGCAGGTGAATGACGCTAAGCTTATTGAAACTTATCCGAATCTGATGAAATTGAATAAGATCGGTCACGATGGTGGAGAAGATGCGATAATCGAAGGTATCAAACACCTGGTGTCTGAAGATGGAAAAGGTGTCTGAAAATGGAAACAATTGATCAGCATACTAAGGGGATAATGGAAGAATGCAAGAAACGCGCGGCTGACGCTGGTCTGAATGCATCAGATGAGACGCTGGAATATCTTGTCACAAACCAAGATCTACTCAAGCTTAGTCCGAAGATAATGATTCCAACATTGTATGATTATTGGGTGCACGATATCCAGGTACATCAGGAGAACGCGAGATATAAACTATATCCGAACAATCCGTATGAGACTGTGATAAATTCAAGACCACCGATATCTTTTTATAATGATAATAATCCAGATTGGTTCAATATCATGATCTTCTATCATGTGATGGCCCATATAGATTTCTTCCAGAACAATGCCATGTTCAAGAACACCTGGAATGAAGATTTTGTCGGAAAAGCTCTAGCCGATAAAAGACGCATAGCCGGACTTCGTGATGAGCACGGACGCATGGTGGATTATGTGATCGAATTCACAAGAGGTCTTGATAATATAGTGGGTTATTATGATGAATTGGCCGACCTTAATTTTCCGAATGAAGTGAATGTCGATCCGAAGATGAAATTCTATTTTGATGTGTTTTTACAGGATGTAAAAGAAGTAACATCTAGTGAATTCTTCAAAGAGAGCGAGAGATACAATGATCTTGTAAGAAGAAATCCTGATGTGGCAAGAAGCATATTCTTTGCAGAGATACAGACTAAATATCCTGAGTTCGACGCTTTATACGAGAAGAGAGAAGAAAAGAAGTACAAGAATCTTGATGTGATCCAGTTCATAATGGAGAACTCAAAGAAACTTAATTTCGAAGAGAATAGATGGATGAAATCTGTCATGCAGATTGTCAGGGACACATCCATGTATTTCCAGCCCCAGCTCAGGACAAAGATAATGAATGAGGGTTGGGCGAGCTACTGGCATGAGAATCTGATACTCAAGGATGAACGGATAAAAGGGCATGAAGTCGATATAGCAAGGATGCATGCGAGAGTCACCGCGATCCCAAGAGTCGGCCTGAATCCTTATGCAATCGGGATGCGTCTTTTCGAGTATATCAAGATGATCGGGGATACTGGCAGGAATTCATTTGAATTCATGAAATTAAAAGATATTGATGAACGCAAAAAATTCGATCTCAAAACCGGAAAAGGAGATGAGCTCATATTCAAGGTCCGTTCTGACCTGACAGATTATCTTTTCATACAGGAGTATATCGATCAGGATTTTGTGAACCAGCATAAACTTTTTGTTGTGGGCAGAAAACCTGATTATGAACGGATGGTGTGGAAATATTATGTCAAGAGCAGGAAAGCAGAAGATTACAAGAAGATGATCCTCGGTGCGCTTGCGCATCCGCCAGACATCCAGGTCAACAGGAAAAGGACGACAAAGAACATACTTTATCTTGAGCATAATTATGAGGGGAAACCTTTGAAGGAAGATTGGATACATAATACCATGCTCGGCGCAGAATTCCTCTGGGATGGACCTGTCGTTCTTAAGACAAATGATGTGTCTATGCCGCAAAGTGGGGTCGAACCGGTCATTACACCTGTAATATATAAGATGCATAAACGGACATTAGTCAAAAAAGAACTGTGATCATGATGGAAGAAATAGATAAGATTGTCGGAAAACTCGCGAGCAAGCTTGAGAAAGATGACCTTATGGAACCCCGCCCTTTTGTTGAATTCCTCGATGGGCTGTCTAAGGACCCAAAACCGATTCTTAGAAATATCTTCCAGATGTTCTACGATATGGTCCATCATTATGTGAAATACAATGATAATGAAAAAAGGGGCAATTTTACCAATTATGATTTCAATGGTCTTTTTGTCGAAGATGTAGAAGAGCCTTATTTCGCTGACCTGATCCTTGGGAACAGGATAATGCGGATGACTGATCATTTAAAGCAAGGCGCACAGCAGAATAAGATGTATCTTCTTGGGGGACCACATGGAAGCGGAAAATCAACTCTTCTCAATATACTTCTGACAAAGATGGAGCAGTATACTCGCCTTGATGCCGGGATGATGTTTGAGACGATATGGCAACTTGACACAAAGCGTTTCATCCATCTGCAGGATGAGAACTGCAGTGGCGTCTGCAACCAGGAAAAGCTTGCTGAGATTGGCGATGTTCTTAGTATCCCTTGTCCAAGCCATGATCACCCGATACTTCAGATACCAAAGAATTATCGAAAAGAGTTCCTTGATGAGATAATAAAAGATGGTGATCTCAAAAGGAAGATCTTTGAAGAGAAAGAATTCGAATGGATTTTCAAGAGCAACGCATGCACTATCTGTAATTCTGTATACAGTGCTATCGCAGACAAATTGAAGTCACCAAAAGATGTTTTTGACATGCTTTTTGTGAGAAGATTTGTCTTTGATCGCAGGATCGGGCGTGGTATTAATGTGTTCAATGCGAGTGATATGGAATCAAGATACCCATATCATGAAAACCCCGAATTGCAGAAGAACATCAATGCTGTATTCAAAGATAGCAATCTGATCAATTATATTTTTTCTCAGCTTGCCATGACAAACAATGGTGTGCTCGCTCTTATGGATATAAAGGAGGCGAATGTCCCAAGATTTCGGAAATTGCATGGTATCATAAGCGATGGCGTACACAAAGTAGGGAGCCTTGAAGAAAGCATAAACAGCCTGTTCATCGCGACGATCAATCCTGAAGACAAGGAGAATTACAAAGACCTTGTATCATTTGAAGACAGGATTGTCAATCTGGATGTGCCTTATGTCCTTGATTATGATGCAGAAGTCAATATATATAAAAGCAAGTTCGGGGAAAATATCACAAAAAGATTTCTTCCAAGAGTGCTTAAGAACTTTGCGAAGATAATTGTGTCTACAAGACTTGAAACCAGATCATATGCTCTGAAATCATGGATCAAAGATCCATCTGATTATAAAAATAATTGTGATCAGGAGCTTCATCTACTTAAAATGGAGATCTATTCAGGCAGACTTCCTGAATGGCTCACTGAATCTGACAAAAAAAGATTCACAGAAACTGTCCGTCTAGAAGTGCTTGCAGAATCTGAATCCGAAGGTTCAAGCGGCATATCCGGAAGGAAATCCATAGAACTTTTCCAGGATTTCTGCAGAGAATATGTCTCTGAAGACAGATTGGTAGATATGAAGATGCTCAATGATTTCTTTGAGAATCTTGGGATAAGTTATGAAGACATGATTCCAGATGATTTTCTTCAAGATCTGACAAAATTATATGATTATAACCTTATCGAAGAGATGAAAGAATCTATTTATTATTACAATGAAGCGCAGATATCAAAAGATATCATGAACTACATGTATGCCATCAGCTTCGATTATGGGGCGAACATAAAATGTCCTTTCACCGGTGATGAGTTTGAAGTCACTGAAGAATATTTCAATCATATAGAAAGCAAGATATTTAGTCTGCCGGGTAGCAATAAACAAGAGTATCGTGATAAAATCCAGGGGATATATGTCGGTGGTACGCTCACACAAGAGATCATGTTCCAGGGAAAACCTGTGACAGAGACAAAGATGTTCAATCATTATTTTAAGAATTATGTGTCAAATATCAAAAAAAATGTCCTTGCGCCGCTTGCGATGAATCCTAATTTTGAGATCGCTATCAAGGATTTTGGGACTGAAAATTATAATTCCCATGATTCACGTCTAAAAAAGGATATTGATTTTCTAATGCAGAATATGCAGCAGAAATTCGGATATACTTTGGATGGTGCCAGAGATGTCTGTCTATATGCGATCGGCAAGGGTCTTTGCCGATAGATTATGATATTTCTTTTGTGCCAGAAGATTATGGATAAGGTTTATATATTACTAAAGGCAATTTCTATACTATAGGATAGCTGATAGGCTAAAAAAAGAGGTCATGATGTCAAAAGAGCTTCTTGCAAAATTCGGATTCACAGAACAAGACATAATAGCTGATGCTCCAAATGGCATGACCATACCGACAAATTATCCAAAACCAGAAGAGCGTTTCAGGCTGGTCTTTGAGGATTATTCTGCATCTATCGAAGAGGCGTATTTCTGGCATCTGAACCATTTTCGAACAGGATTAAGTTTCCAGAGGGTAGAGAAGATAACTGATGTATTCTCTGCAAGCGAACAGAGCGCATTCTGGGCCGCAGGGCAACAGAGACTAGGACTCCAGCAGCAGAACGCATCGACATATATGAGGGGAGTGAGCGAGCTTCTTAAGGCCCTGTTCCAGCTTGTAAGAGAACTTAGGGACCTTGATATGAGGATCAAATATTATACAGACACCCATAACAAAGAAAAAGGCTGGGAAAGCTCTGAGATCACCCTCAAAGGTCTATGGGTAGATCTTGTGGAAGGGGGTGCGAAGTCACCTGCTTCAGTATATGGCATGGCACAGCAGCTTGGTTTCACGATACTTCCAGATCTTTTCTTCCGTGTGCATATAGATGATGCCAAAGATATCCACGAGAAAGTCCAACGGCTTGAATTCAATCCGAAAGTCAAGGAAGTGCTCGAACGAAAACTTCGGCAGTTCATGGAATGGAAGATCCAGTCATATAAGGAACTCAACGCGCGAAGGAGCTGGACGCTGAAATATCTAAGGCAACATTATAACACAATCAGACTATACACATCATGGATAAAGCCTTACCTGAAGAATGCGAAAAGGCTTTCTATGAGTGGAGATGGCGGAAGTAGCCCTGACTTGATCGCCGCGTTCGAGACCAGCCTGACCGAGATCGAGATCCTTGCGATACTTCCTAGGGGGAAAGTGAATATCGTAGTGAACATGAATTTTCTCCATAAGACAAAGCCATCCATGGATTATCAGAAAGACGGCTATCAGCATCGCGGTCCTCTGCATGTCGGAGAGATCACTATGGAATTCCGAGGATACTTGTGGACTGACAAAGAGATCGAGAATTTCAAGATGATGCGTGAAGAAGAAGATATGCAATTGATCGGCGATTATGATAAATCGATAGCCGATGCGATGGACTCTCTTGGCGATGATTTGAAGGATTATCTGAAAGAAGCTGGAGAAAAGTTCCCAGAACCAAATAAACCGATCGAAAAGAAGAAAAAAACAGATTGGACCAAGGTTGTTCCGATCGCAGAACCTTTCATCGCTGTCGCTGGCGGATTGAAAGAATTATTTGGCAATTTCATCCCAAAGATCGAGATGACAAAGAAAGATGATTCAAAAGAGAAATGGAAATTAAATAAAGATAGATCCGGCGCTAAAGGTCTCTTGCTTGTGCTTCTCTGGCTGACATATAAGAACTATAAAAAAGCGCATCGGATGATCACTTGGTAAGTTTGCGAAATATCTGTTCTGCAATGATATTGCGATATGATTGTCTTGTTCTGTTCGTGATTGGTAATGTTGATTACTTGGGTGTGGGCTGTGATATTGCGATGTGGTTGTCTTATTCTGTTTGGTTTTAACAGGATTGTTGATTTGGGTGAGAGTTATAGACCCATATCCCTCGCCCCATTCCCAAATAGACAATCCATATATCACAGATAAAACGAAATAGCTCGTATGCAATGCTTGTCCCATACCCCATATCGCAGACATGATATGGCAATCGATACACAATGCCTGACTTATCCGTCTCACATTTATAAACCATTTTTCCTATATGCTTATATATTACTAAACCCTTTTTCTATATACTATGAGCGTGAATGACGACTATTATCATGCACTTGATCGAGGATATTCTCCTATAGGTGACATATATGGTAGTTTACCCAGTGACAAGACGCATCAGAGCGGTGATATAGCTTCTGATTCATTCGCAGGTCTAAGCCCAAAACTCATAGGTATTTCTGCTCCTCCGATGAAAGACCAACTCGAGAGCCTGAAATCACGTATCTTCCAGGGCGCAAGCAAAGTAGAGCTTGGTTTCTGGGGGAAAGGGAAAGGCAGCATGGGGCAGGGGTCGACAAATCCTGAGATGTATGATAAAGAGATGAGACAGGCGATTAAAGAGCTTGCCACTATAAACGAGATCAATACATCGACACACGTCGCGCCAGCGATTGGGAATTGGTCTGGTCTTGGTCAGGATAGGTTCTCAGAAGCAGAGAGAGAATCAAATCTTAGGGAAGCCAAGAAGACGATAGATTTCGCGGCCGATGTGACAAGCGGCGGTGCTGTTGTCATACATACCGGCGAGTTCCCACGATCGATCTGGGAAAATTTCAAAGATGAAAATTTCCAGATGTATGGAAAGGAGAAAGATGAGAGCATCCATTATCTTGTCGACCCAAGGACCGGCCAGATAATATCTGGAGTCAAGAACAACGAAGTCGTATACATGCCTGAGATCGAGAAAGAAGCCGATGGTTCTGTGAAATATCTAAAAGATGTCGATGGGAATTATGTCAAGAATGAATATGGAGAAAATATCGGGATCTACAAAGTCGATAAAAGCAGCAACATGATCCAGGTGAATCCGATTACATTCGCGAAATACGCAGAGCAGAAAAGGGCGGAAGGCTGGGAGAAGACAGACGATATCGTCAAAGAGTTCTTCAAGGAACAACAGATGGTACAGGTTGACCATGCGACTGGTCAGGCGAAATATTTCGGTGATGGATACCATCGTGGTATGAAAGATTGGGAAGAGCTCAAAGAGAATATAGAAGATCTTCGTTATATGCAAGAGAAGCTCTCACCTGAGCAGTTCAAGCATTTCGCAAGGGATTTCGCTGCCCAGAAACTGCATCATAGGCTTGAAGAAGATGAAGACGTATTCAAGATAATCGATGAGAGAAGCGATCAAGTCAAGAGGACGTTCGCTTATGGAAGAGAATCTCTTCTGTCTGGCGTGAAACAGGCAAAGGAGATTATCGACAGGGTGAATCGTGCTCAGTCTATCAAGGAATTCGCGCTTGATAGGAGCACAGATTCTATATCCGAATTAGGTATGTATGTCTGGACGAAGACAATGGCGAAGAAAAAAGTCGAGCCAGGATTCCATGATCTCTTCATCTCGCCAGAGAACATCTTCCCTGAATCATTCGGCGCTCATCCAAGAGAGCTAAAAGAGATCGTCCTTAAGTCCAGAGAGAAGATGGTCGAGCAGTTGAAAGCGAGAAAGATATCTGAAGGCGAGGCGAAGAAGCTCGCTGAGAAGCATATCAAAGCGACATTCGATATCGGCCATGCATATATCTGGCGAAAATATTATCAAGGCAAGGATGAAGATTTCAATGACTGGTTGATGGACCAGGTCGATGATCTCACCAAGGATAAGATAATCGGCCATGTCCATGTCTCAGATAATTTCGGCTATGAAGATGAGCACGTGACTCCTGGTCTAGGTAAGGTCCCGATAAAAGAGTTCATAGACAAGATGAAGAAAGCCGGCGTGACCGACCTTGTTGTCGAACCAGCGCATCAGGATTATAAGGCTATGCTCGGCGGATGGAGAAGTTTCGGCTCTTCGATCTATTCTGTGTCAAAACCAGGGATTACCCGCGATCGCTGGACAGATATCGAGAACTCTTATTTCGGACATGTCGGGCCGCCGCAATACATCGTCGGTGATTATTCCCCATCACAGGATTTCAGGGGCGCTCCGTTCTATAGTGGCGTGCCGTTTGAATGATCAGAACAACTTGCTCAATATATCTGACTTAGATATCAATCCCTTGACCTCGCCATGCGAGCTCACTAATATTATCGGGTAATATTTCAAAAGATTCGCGACCACATCTGTCGGGGTGTCTTCTGGCACTGTCGGAGGTACTTCTTCCATAAGGTCTTTCACTTTCATCGATGCGACGTCTTTTCCTTCTGATAATGTGTTTATGATGATATTTTCCGAGATTATCCCTGAGATCTGGTCGTTTGCAAAGACAGGCATCTGCGATATGCCGTGCTTTTTCATGTCTTTTATTATCTTTAAGACGTTGTCGATGGTCTTTGCAGGTATTATCCTTCTGCACATGACATCTTTTGCCGGTGTCTGTTTTTTCTGGCCAAAAGAATGCAGCGAATCAAGGATCTTCTTTGCCCTGGAATATGCAGGATCCATGTTTCCTGCCTCTATCTTAGCTATAAGGCTCTGCGATACCCCTGATAGTTTTGCAAGATGCGACTGCGTCAGGCCAAGCCTCTTTCTCAACTGCTTTATCTCTGTTATCTCTGATATCATCAGTCTCTTAGGTTGGCACCAACCTATAAAAAGCTATTCAGTAACATTTAAAAACCCCTCAAACGCACCATATAATACTCAGGCCTTCCAAGCGGGAGCGCGGGCCAATCTGACGATTGCCGAGCTTTGATGCTCCCATCAAAGTGCCGGAGTGGAATTAATATTGTACCCAATTATTGCGGGGGTGCCGGAGTGGCCAATGAAAATCGGAGATTTTCAAGCTCGAAAACTCCGTTTTCGACCAAACGGGACGGACTCAAGAGTGCGCATCATGGCACACTGATAAATCCGTTGGCTTAGTGCCTACGAGGGTTCAAATCCCTTCCCCCGCATTTATTCTTTTCATCCTAGTTGTATCAGAAAAGGGATGCACTCCAATCTCATGAATGAAGTCAATGCGAAGCTTGATGAGCAAGATTGATTCCCGATCACAACCCATATCTCTTCTTGAGGTCTTCCATCTGGCGTTCAGTCCAGTTAGGGAACTCCACTCTCTTTTCAGGTCTGGGTTTTTGGGGATGCATCTCAAGATATAGTTCAAGCACACGGTCTACCCACGGGCCTGGTATGTATGTCTCAGCTGAATGATAGTATCTGAATACTTCCTTTCCATCGACATAGGCGTGATATGATTCGTAATCGACATCGCTCCAGCCATCTAATGTGTAATGATATTCCAAAAACAAGCCATCTTCTTCATATTCTGATCCATTGCCATCTCCTCTTCTGTTTGTCAGGTTCCTGCCTTTTTTCTTTGTGATCTCTTCGATCTTATACCAGAGACCTTTTGATTTCGCATCCGCTTTCCTTGCTTCTATCCTCTCCTGCAATTCAAGCTGCTCTTTTATGCCTGTCCATCTAGAATCATCCATCGATCCCACCTCTTTTTGTCAGACTTTGATCAAATGATGATATATAATATGGGTTTAACAGAAATGATAACAAAAAGTTGATACTGTAAACTTTGGGGTTTATGCTTGAGATTATTCTGTCCTATGTTGTCAGGAATATGTGGGTTGTATATCAGGCTGTGAGCTATGGGCTATGGGACAAGCATTGCATACGAGCTATTTCATTTTATCTGTGATATATGGATTGTCTATTTGGGAATGGGGCGAGGGATATGGGTCCACAGCTCACACCCCACACCCAAGTAAGCAACATTCCAAATCACAAACAGAATAAGACAACAATATCGCAAAAGCCAAGATACAATCGAAGCCTTTATATCGTACTTTCAGCAGTCATTATCATATGGCATCCATAAGAGAATTCATACGTGTCTTCCGTTCATTGACAGAAGAGGAGAAGCGCAGGCTCGCATGCGTAGAAGAACGTCTGGACAAGTCTGAGAATGCCTATCTGAAAAAACTGCTCAAACTAAAAAGAGTGAAATTGATCGAGAAGACGATAAATCTGCTTTACAAGAAGATATTATATATCCACCTAGACATTATCTCTGAAGCACACAAAGAGCAGATAGATAAGCTCAACAAGAAGATCTGGGATAAAGAGAAGCAGATGATCCTAGATGATCTTAAGAAGAACGCGTACGATTTGTTGCCGTCTTACATTGCGCCGAATATAGTCGGGCTTGATCCTGTCAAACAGGCTGCTGTTCTGCAATTATTTTCAAAAGAGGGTTTACATATCCTTTTGCTTGGCGATCCTGGAACAGGGAAGACTGATATCCTTAGATCATTGAATGATCTCTCTCCAATTGCAACCATGGGTCTTGGTTCAGGCACAAGCGGTGCCGGTCTTGCTGTCACCACCCAAGGCAACACCATCATGAAAGGTCTGCTCCCTCTAGCGGACCAAGGAATAGCATGCATCGACGAACTGAACCTTATGGAGAAGAAAGATGCAGCATCGCTCTACAATGCCATGGAAAAAAGTTTTGTGAGTTATGATAAAGGTGGGAAACATTTCAAATTCGACGCAAGGGTCCGTGTTATCGCGACAGCGAATCCAAAAGGAGACAGCTTCAAAGGGGACAAGTTCGATCAACTGAAATCACAGATGCCTTTTGATTCAGCTCTCATGAGCAGATTCCATCTCGTGTTCATCATAAGAAGGCCAGATGAAAAGAAATTGAGGCTGATCTCTGAGAGGATACTAAAAGGTGTGAAGACAAAACTGAATGAAGAGATCATCTCGCTTGTCAAGGAATACCTAAGCGACGTGAAAGACATAGATCCGGTGATCCCTGCAGAGCTTTCAAAAGAGATCACTGATTTTGTCGCATGGCTGAAAAAAGATGAAAGCAGATTGCTAGTCGAGATATCTCCTCGGACAGTCCTTGGTTTCATGCGGCTCGCAAAAGCATCCGCGCGCATGGAAATGAGGGATAAAGTGATCAAGTCAGACATCAAGCGGGTGAAACAGCTTTTCCTAGACAGCCTTGAGGTCATCTGATGACAAGATGGTTGATACTGATCATCATATGCCTATTGTTTCTTGGATGCGATAAAAGAGAAGATATCCGATTCGTACCCAACGTCGATTTGAATACATTATGCAATAGTTCTGATGTCACACACATCAACAATGTTGTCGAGCAGCACATAAAATACACAAGGTCAATAAACGAGACCATAATCTGGTTGGATGAACAGCCATGTGTTCAGACAGTTGTAAAGAAAGGCGAAGATTCTATAGAGGTCCGTTTTGATTTCGATGGTGAGAAGATTTTCTTACGAGTAAAAGTCGTCGAACAGGAGACTTCACATCTTTCTTAATCTCTGAGAATATAAAGATACTAGTTCCAAAGCTTTCATGAGCTTTACTCCGGTTGATGTGTTGTGCTGCCTGTCTGTGCCTTTAAGAAAACCTATGAGCTCTGCTTCCTGCCCGATGATGACGCTGCCTGAATTACCTTTCGCAGTCAGCATGGTCATCTCGAATTGTTCCCTGTTTTGGGATTTGTATCCGCCTCTTTCAAGCGTCGAACCAGTATCCCATGCTCTTTGGAAGAAACCATAATTTGTCACTAATTCGCCATTCTCTCTAGATTTGAGAGCAAGCGGCATCCCTCTTTGTGGATCGTAGTTGAATAATCGATATTTAGCTGGTCTACATTTCCCTTGGATGGGGGCTTTTGCGAGAGCTATATCATCATCGCCCGCTATCTCGCATATCTCTTCGATGGCATATATCTTTCCATCATGCAATTTGACCAGCTTTGTGGCAGTATCATCTTCTATGCAATGTTTTGGTGTCAGGAAGTATCCATTCTGAGTCACCAGAAGTCCATTGGCACAGTGTCCACCATCATTATATATGATCTCTACAAGTCCATGATCAAGATTCTCCCTAGCCTGATCAGTATCCAGATCATCTCCCCAGTATAGATGTTGTATGAATCGTTCAAGAGCGCGTGAAGTCTCTTTTGGATCATTTTCTGGTGGTCTTGCGTATGCCATGTGGAGTCTGTAATCCACTCGATTTAAAAATTTATTGGAATAAATGGCTAATGTGAAACCCTAGCAATCCTGATGAATATCAGGATTGCCGATTGGCTCATC
>Ga0066640_10000343_pt1 | contig 27000 bp, 34 predicted proteins | sample CryGeyCG2114_020_2_FD_59505 | JGI IMG/M metagenome (GOLD analysis project Ga0066640, IMG submission 59505) | Groundwater microbial communities from aquifer - Crystal Geyser CG11_big_fil_rev_8/21/14_0.20 | ecosystem: Environmental > Aquatic > Deep subsurface > Groundwater | place: USA: Utah... | reverse complement strand
CGCCCGCCATGTTGAAAAATCATTGTCTAAAGCAACGGGATATTGGATGTCATATTTTTCAACGGCTTCTTGAACATTTTCAATTTTATGCTCGAAGGCAAACTCTGGAGCGTGCACACCAATTATAACTAAACCATCCTCACGATAGGTTTGGTCCCATTGGGTAATGTAGGGCAATGTCCGAATGCAGTTGATACAACTATAGGTCCAAAAATCGATCAACACGACTTTTCCTTTAAGTGACTCTAGTGTCAAAGGATTGCTATTTATCCAATCAGTAATGCCGGTAAGCTCAGGAGCTGGCGTTGGATTCTTTACCGAAAGCTCGACGGCTTGTCCGGCTACGTAGCCACTGTCTGCTAGATTGTCAGGGTTGCGCAAGGCCAACCAGGTAATTGTCACAAGTATTATAGCGGCAAGAAGAAAAGCAATTGATGCCAGATTAAGTTTGGGCTGCTTTGATTGAGTCATGTGGATATGAGTTACATGTCATTAGGAATAAGTGAAGCCTCAAAATCTATAGCAGGAAGGTTGAGATTATTTACCAGAGCTGTTTCAATATCCTTCTCTAAACCAAAGGCGATAAGTAGTCCGACGACAATAAAGAGCGCTCCAAGAAATTTCTTAAACCAACCATTCGGACTAGCGGCCCACTTTAATTTACCGACGAGACGTTGGCCAAACACAGAAACTAACAGCAACATTGCCGTCATGCCAAATGTGTAAGCAATCAGATTGAGTAGGCCAAGTGTAAAACTTTGCGGTAATACCGTTGCCAAAATAATGGCATAAGTTGGGCTGCAGCTTGAAAATACTGGCCCTAACGAAAAACCCATTAAGACACTCCCCCAGCGTGACTGTTTTTGCGACGAGCGCGCTAGCAATTTATTTGAGCGATCACTCAATCTCAATTTTACAGAAAGCTTCTCCCACAGCTCTGGAAATAGTGAAATTAATCCAAAGCCTACTAAAATAATCCCGGTTAAAATTTCCCAAAGATGAGGTGGAATGTCTATGAACACCGTACTCGCCTTTAAGACAAGCGTGAAAACTATCACTGAAAGTGCCAGTGAACCAGCAATGATGAATGGGCGTAATCTATCTTTATGTTCGCTAATAGCGCCGCCGATAACAATAGGCAGCAATGGTAGCACGCAGGGACTGAGCGTAGTTAAAACACCAGCCAATAGTGACAGTAGTAAAAAGGCCATGGATTTATTTTAACTGACTTAGAACTGACTCTAGTCTGGTTACGCCACTTATAGTAGTGACAGCATTGCCTGACTCATCGATTTGAACAAGAGTACTTTGGACATTAACTCGGTATTCCTTACGTAAATCAAGCTCTGTGTCGTAGTCAGCCTTTAAGATAGTGACGTCTGAGGGAATGTCTGATAAGTGCGCTAGAATGTCAGACTCGAGGGCGCGACAAGTCGGGCACCAGCCAGCGTGAAAGAAGATAATTGTGCGACCAGTTAGTGACTCAAGTCGCTCGGGTGAGTAATCGGTGTATAACCCAGCCTCTTGACTAACAGTTTCGGATGCTGCTGCTTCTGGTTCTGCGCCTGGTTCAAACAAGCCACCTTCATCGTTACCACCGACACCGGCGTCTTCGGAGCCTGACTCTACTGACTCCGTTGTGTCAGACTCCATTACTTCTTCTGGGTCTTGGTCTGTGTCGTTTATATTTTCCATTTGACCTTCGGCTGCCTGATTGTCTGTAGCTGTCTGATCCACCGGGATCTGCTGTATGGGTTTTGTTTCCGAGTCAGCCTCGCCACCAGATAGCCAAGGGCAGCCAGTCCCCATTAACACCAAGGCAGCTGCTATGGTGCCAATTCCAAAGATGGCGTTGCGGGTTTTTCTAGTCATATGAACTTCTTTAATGAGTTTCTGCATATTTATACGCATAAAATTTAATAACTATTCCAATCTTGGATAATGCGGCGCTCCTCGAAATTAACCACAAAAAATCTGGCAGTTCCTTTTGGGTCGTCTTGCTCGTAGTCTGGTTCAGACTGATTGATATGACTATGAAATAAACCGCCAATCATCGGGTGGCTAATTATGGCGAAGACTGTGTCCGGAGATTTTTTTACTGAGCTGGTAATGCAACGAAAAATTCTATCAGCGGCGTCGTAAGCGGTTTCCCAGCCACGCACTGATTCGCTAGGCGTTGTGTATACTTGCTTGCTGGCAGCGATAAAATCATCATACTCGAGAACGGAATCACCCTTCCTGTCCAACTCACGTAGGCACTCCTCGATAGATACGTCGAGATTATATTTTACCTCTACCATCTGTGCGACTGTTAGGGCTTTTGGTTCTGGACTGGAATACAACTCCTGCACATCTTGCCACCACGGCAAGTCGAGCAATCGTCTGGCTTCTATCAATCCTTGATCAGACAGCTGCCATTTATTCATTGGCACGCTTGGTGTAACCTCCGAGCGAGGATGAGTAACAAAATAAATAAGGGCCATGGACGGTGGCAGTTAGACTTAAGGGGATGTAACAATCATCATAATCAGACCTAGCGCAGCCATGCTTAGAATGACAGTGAGAAGGATCGGTACTATTTTACGATGCATTTTTATCCTCTGGGTTAACAGCTCCATCTTCAGGGGGTGAGAACTCTAAAGCACATGAATTAATACAGTAACGCTGTCCCGTTGGACCTGGCCCATCTGGAAAAACATGACCTAAATGCGATCCGCAATTTGGGCAAATAACTTCGGTTCTACTCATACCAAAGGTCTTGTCTTCACTTTGCATGACCGCGGCGGCTGGCTCGGTAAAGCTTGGCCAGCCCGTGCCGGAATCAAACTTAGCTTCCGAAGAAAATAGTTTTTCACCGCAGGCGGCGCAGGTGTACATACCATCTGCGTGATGATCGTAGTACTTACCCGTAAAAGCTGGCTCAGTCCCCTTTTCTCTCAATACTTTGTATTGCTCTGGTGTGAGGCGCTGCTTTAACTCGTCATCGCTAACTATTTCCTCCTGATGATCTTTTTTTATCGGTAGTGCGCTCATGTAAATATAATAGCACAAAAATAAATTAATATCAGAACGGCTATTTTTTGACTGATCGATTTTCGTGAAGAAGATCTTCCAAAGATAGCCCGGTATCCTTCTTTAAGGATGCAATTAACCAAATAATACCGATAATCATCACACTAGTAGACGGCAAGGCAATGAATGGATAGCTAACGGCAGTTAAGCGACCAAGCTCAGCCGTAAAGGCGGCTGACCCTGGTTCACTCACAACAATAATTCGAGAGACGACGTAGTTTAGGATAGCAGATACTATAAAAGAAAAAACTACCACGTAACTGGTTATCTTAAGTTTTTTAGTTAGCAGTTCACTGGAGGCTGCCGCGCGGATTTTAGGAAGATTAATAACTTGTCCAATCAGAACTTCAACGAGTGGCGTCTTTGTTTTCATGGATACCAGTAAAACTCCGGCTATCACTAATGGAACTGCGGCTTCCTTTACAGCAATCCATTTTGGATCAAGTTGCAATAAACCAATTCCGCCGGTTAAAATTATACTGACTACTCCAATAATGGATAGGGCGTTACGTTCTTTACGCACTATAAAATCATACAATCCGTAACTGAATGGAAAGATTAACGCAATAATTAAACCCCAAACGGGACCTAGCCAGTCGTCACTACTAAACTTCATTAAGACGATGGCTGGTATCGCGATGTTAACGAGTAGATTAACTAAACCATTTTCAGATTTTTTTGACATGACGGTAGTTTACGAGCTGATAGCTGCCTAGTCAAACATAAAAGCATCCGCTGTCGGATGCTTTTATTTGTGTTACAAGATTTTTAGGCAACTGGTGGTTTAGGTGTAGCCGGATGACGTAGACGATACGAGCGATAAAGGCGTCGACAAACAATCATCACGGGAGTCAGTAGTACCGCATAAATTAATAGCCAGATTCCAAATCTAACTAAGGACCCACCGCTATGAATCAGTCGGTAAATAACCTTGGCTAGGTTGTACTTAAAAGCACCGCCTAAAGTATCATCATCATATTGCCAATAGTGTCCTTGCCAGAGCGACACCCATTCAGTTACTGTAAGCTTTACATCAATCAAGCCATAGGTAGCTATTAACTCATCCCGCTCTCCCTGTTTGCTTGATATGTAGCTCGATTGTTCATCAACTTTTGATTGCAGATCAGTGCGCTGTTCGAATGTAAGCTGCTGATCAGTTGATTCTAGCTGAGCCTGCCAATCAGCTACTTGCTCTTCGGCATTTTTTACAGCCTCTTCAATGACGACAACTTGCTCGCTGATATTCTCAACTGAATAAGCCGACACTTCTAGACTATTATTACGGTCAAGCTCCTTTAGATAGCTCTCGAAGGTGGTTAATTTTTCGGCTGGCAACTGTAGGTTAATAGTGGCACCGCTAGCTTTGTTGTAGTTGATTCCAACAAGATAGCCATCTAGGTTACTAATCTCGGTGCGCAGATTAGTAATAAGCTCGGTGATGCTTTGACGAGTTTCAATGCCAAGTGAAACTGACTCATCAAATAACTGCTCACCTTCTCCGAAAGACAAGTTATCTTTTGAGTTCGTGCCTATTGTGGCTGGTGGCATCGGTTCCATCATTAAGGCGGCATCTGAAAGCTCCCGCCCGTTGGCTTTTCTGGCACTGTCTTGTGCTAACAGACCGGCCGTCTTTGAATGATTAACATCGGCATCACCAAGCGGTTGTGTAACTAGCTGGCTAGAGTCGTCTGAGATCGCGTAGCCCTCTTCTGACAGATTTGATGTTGGGGATTCTAAATCAATTAAGTTGCTCGGTGACAAGGTTACTGTGGTAACGATAGCGAGAAAGCTAATGGCCGCGCCAGACAGTCCTAGTGGCATAATAAACACCAACCGATCTTTCCAGGATTTTTTTGTGTTAGTCATAGTGGGAGCTTGTGCGTTATTTTGCTGCCACACCAATCGAAGTCGCTGTTCAATTCCAGCCTGAGCTCTATCGCTCATGGACGACTGCTCTAACCCTTCCTTCAATTCGTTCAGTTGTTTTTCAAGATTGGTCATACGTTTGAAGATAGGTTTGTGCTCGTTCTTTGGCTCGATGAATTCTGACCGTACAGGAGTTTGGAGATATCTTTAGAATCTCGGCAATCTTCTGATTTGGAAGGTCATCAACATACTTCATGAGTAGGATATTTCTATCATCTTCAAGAAGATGGTCGAGGGCCAGGAATAGATCCAGCCAGTCTTTATGATTTCCTGAAGCGGATGGAATTAGATCAGCTAATGAATCAATATCTAGCGGTGGAGATTTCTCCTTTCGCCAATGTGTCCTAATGTGGTTCAAAGCTATCTGAAATAACCAGCTGGAGAAGGCAGCGCCTGTCGGCGTGTAGGTGTGTAGTTTGTTAAGTAGAGTGAGAAATGTTTCTGACGTGATATCCTCAGCTAACTGCTGATTTCGTGTCCGCGACAAAGCAAACCTAAAGACACGTTGAACATAAAGCTGATACAGCTCAATGAATGCCTCCTCAGATTGTTTGGCGGCTTGGATCAGCTCAGCCTTGGCCTCAGAATACATGATGGTTGTCGATCGACTTGTTGTTCTCCTCCGCTAGTATAATGCAACTTAGGACCTAAATATTACAGCTTACTTTTTCTTCAAATTCATTAGCCTTTTTCGGTCTTTTTTTGGAAATCGTTCAATAGCATAACGCAAAGTGGTCCGTGGCATAGTGGCCCCGTGAAGCTCCAAGAAACTAAGCTCACAGGCCTTGTCCCTGTTGCCAACTTCTCCCAACATCCAGCCTACAGCCTTGTGAATTAAATCTTCATCATCACTAAGTAGAATTTCAGATATGGCGAGAGTGTCTTTAAAATCATCTTCTGCTATGAACCGCAGTGTCGAAATAATGGCAATGCGCCTGCGCCACAAATTACCAGACCGGGCTAACTTGTAAAGTTCAGCTCGTGGCTTATCTATCAGAAAATCTCCAAGCAGTTGGGGAGCAGAAGAATCCACTAGGTCCCAATTATTAATAAACCGTAGGTTCTTCTTATATATAGAGATAATGGTTTTTCGTCTGGACGATGACGAGGACTTGTACTGAGATATCAAAATAAATAGAGCCGTTAAACGATGCTCATGGACAGGACTTTGTAGTAACCGTTCTACCTCAGAGAGTTGCATGTCAACATTGCTCTTAGCCACCTGGCGCTGAACTGGTACTGTAATCCCAATAAATTTATCCCCTTCTCCATACTGACCAGGTCCGGTCTTAAAAAAACCTTGCGCCACGATAGCTCTAGCTGGATCAGCTAACTGTTTAAGCTCTAATTTAACTTGATTGGCTGTTGGAGTTTTTGTCATCAGGGTTGCATTGTATCACAATTTATTGTCTACTTGGGCTGACCGCAAGTTTTATAAAAGCCTTTGCGTATATAGAGTTGAGCCGCAATATCTGACTATGGACGAAGAACTTGGCCGCGATTACAGCGATGAACAACTAGCGGAAATGGCGGCGCATGACCAGCGTTATTTTGGTTGTCTAATTGAAAGATACGAGCAAAGGTTGATGCGCTTTATCTGTCGGCTGTCTGACGTATCTCATGAGGAGTCGGAAGATATTTTGCAGGAGGTGTTTTTAAAGGCGTATCTAAATATTCGTGACTTTGACACATCTCTTCAATTTTCTTCCTGGATTTACAGAATAACTCGCAATGAGGTCATTAGTCAGTTTCGAAAACGAAAAGCTCGACCACACGGTCATGCCATCGACGTGGGAGACGAAGTTATTCAAGCCTTGGCTGACACCTTAGACGTATCTCGTGAGACTGAAAATAAATTGCTCCGAGGAGAACTAATTAAAGTACTTGACTCTATTGATAAAAAATATCGCGAGGTTTTAGTTCTCCAATTCTTTGAAGAGCGGACTTATGATGAGATCGCTGATATTTTGAGAAAGCCTCCGGGAACTGTAGCTAGTTTAGTAAGTAGGGCTAAAAAACAAGCCAGAGCCGCTTGGGAGGAAATACACCACGACACACCACTATGACAAAAGACCAACTTAAATCTAGCGTCCTAAAGCGCATCAAGACAGACCAGCTGTCACCCAAGCCGCACTGGCAGTTTACGCTGCGTGAAGGCTTGATGTGGACACTTGGAACTGTAGCGGTTTTTATTGGCAGTGTAGCAGTGGCAGTGATTATTTATCTGGTTTCAAGTAGTGATTTAGATTTACTATTGCAAGCTTCAGGAAATCCTATCGCAGATCTATTTAAGTTATTCCCATACTTTTGGCTAATACTTTTAGCATTATTTGTTTTACTGGCCCGTTACCAAGTAATGCACACCAAGCGGGGCTATCGCTATTCAGTCTGGTTAGTGGCTATATCGTTAGTAACAGCATCAATTATAATTGGCGCGTTCTTTTCCTTTACTGGCATTGGTCAACAGATTGACCAGGCCTTTGAACAAAGACTACCAATGTACAGTGACTTGCTAGCTCCTCGACATGATGTCTGGTGTCCTTCTGAAGGCGGCCGTCTAGGAGGTATGGTTTTAGAAGTCGTTGATAGTGAGCACTTTAGATTAATTGATATCAATGGTAATGAGTGGATTGTGGACCTGACTGAAATTCAAGCTACCACAGCTGACATAACTCCGCGTGAGGTTGTGAGAATGTTAGGCGAACTCGGGGCCGAGGGTGTATTTGAAGCTTCCCTTATCCGTGTAAAACCCCTAGATACACCATTTGGTCCCAAGGGTCGTTTTGAAGAACGCATGGAAGTTGGTGGCCGCGCTCTACCACCTGGCGCAAGAAATATTTTCCGAGTACGTATTACTGGGTGAGGCCTCGAACTAATCTGTAATATACAACCGATGAAAAAAAGTACACTGACAATCGTTGCTGCAGCGGTCGGAATAGCCCTCACAGCAGGTATCACCACTGCCCTAGCTTCGAGTGACAGTGGGGACACATTTCATAGCTGGATGATGGGTTCGCACGACCAAATAGAGACAGCTATTAATGACGGAGACTACGAAACTTGGTCAGCACTTTCACTCGAGAGAAATACTCGTCTAAAAGAAGAAGCTGATGCCAAAGTCACACCAGATAATTTTCAAACTCTGCAGGAAGTTCACAGACTGCACGAGTCCGGTGACAATGAAGCTGCCCGTGAGCTCATGATGGAGTCCGGCTTGCACATGGGAATGGGCGGACCAGGACATAATGGCCCCGGCAGAATGGGTCAGGCTGGACCAAAAGGCCAACCTAATTCAGACAACAATTAGTATTGCGCAGATATGCGTCTCGGCAACAAACAGCCTCGTCCCCAGCGAGGCTGTTTTGTTTAAAAAAAGATCCCTCAAGCTCTGAACGGTTAGTCTCCGTTCAAGGTCTTGAGGGCTTCCCACGGATCGCGATTTGGCGCGATCAAGTAGGCACCCGGAAACATGGACTCCGCCTTGATGTGGTGGAGCAGGTCCCTGGCCAGCTGGCGACCGACAGCTCGCGCGACCTCGAGTCCACCGTCTCGGCTGGGAAGAGTCATGATCACCTCATCCGGAATGTGCACGCCCGGCAAGGTGTCACTCAAGCGCCTAGCCTGCTCTCGATGGACGAGCGGCCAGATTCCCGGCATGACCTACCGTGAAGATAGGCTGAGCCATGATGAAGTTAGCGCGGTAGTCCAGCTTGGCACGCAGACGGTCCTGTTCCCTAATTAGAGCAGATCCGGACAAGGTGTAGTCGAAGGCCACACCAATGGCAAAGCGGGTGGGCGCTTGCTCCTTGCCAGGACGATGACGGCCGCGTCGAAGCTCGTCGAGAGCGGCCACGAGGGCCACCGCGTCGCCCTGGAAGACACCGTCTCGACACTGCGGAAAGGACCGCTTGGGGCGATCTCCAGTGACAGCCAGGACAGTCTGCAGGCCGAAGTGGGTCACCCCTGCCAGCACCTGGTTGACGATGCCGCCGAAGCTGGCGTCACGACAGGTCAGATGTGGCACAGCCACCATGCCACGGGCCTGCACGGCACAGGCGGTCATGACCGCGTCCCAGGCGGCCCGGGAGCTGGTCGAGTTGATGTCGACAGCCTGGATTCCACCCTTGACGCGAATGGCATCCAGCAGGTGGTGCAGGTCATGAGTAGCTCCGTCGCTACCGGGGTCGAGCTGAACACTGACGGTGAACTCGGGCCCTTCAAGGTGGTCGAGAAAGTTGCTGGTCTCCTGACGAGATGAATCGGACATGGGATCTCCTCCTGCCTGGCGGTGAATCGAAAAACGCCTGGTTCCAACTGGAAACAGGCGCCGAGAATATAAAAATCGGAGTTGTTCCAGTTATCTCCTTTTCGCCAAAGCGAAAAGATGGATGAGGCACCTAACTTGCGATAAACGCAAGGGTTGTCCGACCGTCATAGAGCCATAACTCTCGAGTCGTCTTGATAACCGTTCTTTTGGAAAAGAGCCACGAGAGTTTATCAATCAATCTAGGAATAGTCAAAAACGTGACAGCGTGCAGAGGCTAAGTTACAATGGCGAAAATACATTACTATGATTATTTCACACAAATTCAAGTTCATCTTTTTAAAACCTCGCAAAGTAGCCGGCACCAGCGTGCAGGTAGCGCTGGCCAAACACTGTGGTGCTGACGATATTATTACGCCGACCACTGCTTTTACAAAAGGCGTTGACGTAGATGCCTACGATGATCACGCTAGAAATTTTAATGGCTACTTCAATCATTTAAGACCGAGTCGAGTTCGGCAAAAAGTTGGTCAATCAGCCTGGGACTCATATTTTAAATTTTCCATCGTGCGTAATCCTTGGGACATGGTGGTGTCACGATATTTTTGGAATCAGAAGGCACCAGTGGTACGAAAATCTCCTAAACAGATCTTAGCGGAACTTAGGCGTGACCCGCTGAATATTGATAAGTATGGCAAACTGTTCTTTGCGATTGATAGGTCTCTCCGCGGAAAAAACTTAGCGCCCGAGGCTGACTTTGCGACCTTTGTTAAAAAATTGCCCCACAATATTTCAAACACCAAATATTATTTTGATTGGCGCGGCAATCCGATTAATGACTTCGTTATCCGTTATGAGAAATTGAATGAAGATTACGAGCAACTATGCAAGAAAATAGGAGTGCCCTTTGAACCACTGCCTCAGCTTAAAACCAAAACTCGCGGCGCTCGCGACTACCGCGAGCTCTACACTCCTGAACTACGTGATCATATTGGCAAACTGTTTGCCAAAGAGATTGCATTTTTTGGTTATACTTTTGACGCTCCCGAGCCTACAGAATAAATTCAGTAATTAACCGGTAGCCTTTTTTCTAGCGGCGTCGTTCTGGTTTTTTCGTTCAGCCATTTCCGCCTTAACCCTCAAGCCAGTTGGCGTGGTAGCTAAACCGCCTAGGGCTGTTTCACGAAGCTCTCTAGGCATAGCTTCTCCCACTCGCCGGAGAGCATCAACAACCTCGTCAAATGGAACCTTGCTAGTAACTCCACCAATTGCCAGATCTGAGGCAGTGAAAGCATTCATGACCATAAAGGTCGTGCGCTTGATGCAAGGGACCTCAACAAGACCGCCCACTGGATCACAAACTAATCCCAGAACATTTTTTAAAGAGAGCGCGGCCGCGTCTAAGCATTGCTCAGGTGTGCCTCCACGCATCTCAGTGATTCCAGACGCAGCCATCGCAGCAGCTGAGCCATCCTCCGACTGACAACCACCTTCAGCTCCACTCATCATGGCATTTTCTTCTATTATCAAACCAATCGCCGATGTGTTAAGTAATCCAGCTACCATAACCTCCTCACTGAGCTTTAGGCGATCGCGAGCTGCGTATAACGACGCTGGTACAATTCCGGCAGATCCGGCTGTGGGACAGGCCACAATGCAGTGAGAGCAAGCATTGGTCTCATTGGTGGCCATAGACCAAACCATGGCGTGGAGAGCGATGTCGCTCATGAACATTTCTTTTTTCTTCGGACTCTTTAAGTATTCATTAAAAATATAGGCGTCACCGCCGACCAGTCCAGTGACGGACTCCTTGCGCTCGTCTTTAGCATCAAGGATGGCCTTGCCCATAGCCGAAAGCACGCTTTTACTACGTTTAAGAATTTCCTCTCGGGTGCGGGCTTTTGTTTCCATTTCATATTCAATAGCAATTTCTGAAATAGAAACTTGATGATCCTTGGTAAGAGCAAGTAATTGAGTAGCCTTTGTGAAATTATAAGACATGGTTATGAGATTACGGGTATGGTTGTATCATCGACGCCTTCCCATGGGCTCAAATGTGGGATGACGCTAACGCGGGTGACGCCAACGGTATCTTTAAAATTACTTAGCAGGTCATCGGGGATTTTGTCGACCTCTATAATAAAACGGTTATATCCAGTATCACGCTTCTCGTGAGAAAACATTTGTAGTAGCTTCGAGCCAAATGGATGAAGCTGACCGTACACTAAATTAAGAACATCAATGTCTCCGCGAGCTGTAAAAATTATCAAGTCAGACTCTCCGTTAAAAGTAACGGGCATATCATCGACCTTAGTGATCTCAATTAACCCACCACCAACGGAGGAGCCGAGTACCATCATTTTTCTATCTCCTTTTTGAAAATAAAACTTGGCGGTATTTGGATGGTAGTGTTTTCCACCTTCTGGCTTAGCAACAAGGGACACCTTCATCCCCTTCTCTTGGGCAATTTCCAGAGAGCGTTTTATTTCTGGGTTATGGGTATGTAAACCAAGCACCCCCGCCACCAGAGCGGTATCCGTACCGTGGCCATCGTAAACTTCGCCAAAAGAACCGTACAAAATAATAGTGACCTCGTCTGGAAGCTCGCCGAATAAGGCTCTGGCCACACCGCCAAGTCGAACCGCTCCAGCGGTGTGGGACGAAGACGGCCCCACCATAACCGGCCCGATTATACTAAAAATTGAATGGGACATTTAGCACAATTAATTGATGAACAATACAAAATATGCCAACTGCTTGCAAGGGGTTATTCAATCTTGCTGGCGGGTCAGCCCATTCATTCTAGCCACTAGTTTTTTCTGCATCTTTTGAGCGTTCTCTTGTACTTTTTGGACTCTTGTTGGAGCTACGATGCCCTGAACCATTTCAGCGGCCCGAATACCAGTCGTCAAAGCTGTCTCCATTGATGGACTGCCGAGGTAATCACCAGCAAAGAAATATCGGTTATCGCCCTGAGCCTGCCTAACCTGCTCTACAAAAGCTTCGTTAGCCACCGGCATAGTTACACTCCAGTGATTTAATTCTATGACAGCTTCCCAGACAACATCAGGAAACAGTACTTTGAGTTGTGGGAGAATCTCTTGGTACATCTCTTCTTTAGTTCGGTCAGTGTCCTCCAGCAACTCGTCGTGGACAATTACGTTTAGGTTAATACAACCAGCCAGTGAATTGTCGTATAAAGACGGTAGGTTGATTGAAGATAAGATTTGAAACGGAACGTGGCGCTGTGGTTTGTAGAAAACGGCACCCCAGTCATTGCTACCGTTAACGGATGGCACTTTGTCAGCCTTGGCGGTTACCGAGTAAAAGTGTGTGTAGTCGCAATCTGGCTTAGCGTTAGGTAAGACCTGCTCGTAAATAGGATCATTAGCGGGTAGGGCAAAAACTATTGAGTCAGCAGTATACTCAGCGTCTTTTGTGCTAACCTGATTTCCAGTTATCTTGGTTACCTTGCTGGATAATTTAATGGAGCCGCCGTTTTTGATAATGGCATCACCCATGGCATTAGCAAAAATACTGTTGCCATATCGAAAGTAGAAAGCTGTGCTGATATCGCCATACAACCTTTGAAACCGAATAATCGGAGCGACGAAGGCCATTTTGTACTGGTCTACTGGTCCGTAACAATAGCCTTGGCAAACAATGTCTGTGAAGCGTTCATAAATGGTTTCGTGCTTAACACCCAAAATATGACGGAAATGTTCCGAGATGGTTCGACCAGCAAACCGTTCAAGATCAGGTTCAGCCATATCATCTTGTGCTAGTACAGGAAAAGCTAACCTGGGATACAGCTTCATGGTATCAGATGCAGGAAAATCTAAATCGCGCTGAGTACGATAGATTTGATCTCCGTCCAAATCATAAAATATATCTTTCAGGGCGATCGGTTCAATCTGATCCTGAATTTTTAACTCGCTCAAAAGTCGATGATACTGCTCATACCAGGGGTAGATAATGAAACCTCCAAAATCAACTTGGTGACCTTGAACCGATAATGACCGGACGCGACCTCCGAGGTAGTCACTGGCTTCAAGCAGAGTAACTTTGTAGTCACTATTTTTACTTAGTTCATAGGCACAGGACAGACCAGCTAATCCGGCACCAACTACGATGACACTTTCACTCATATAATGATGGATATTATTTTAGAAATTATACCATGCTTACAAACGACCCTCACGATACAAGACCGCTAGCTTGTGGAAATATACAAATGATATTATCGCTATATTTAATGTGTAGAGCAAACCAGACAGCGAAGTCGAGCTAACGGGAGTCGTGGCCAGCCAGGCTTGCCATCCAGCCACAGCCACAGCTATCAGGCCGATTAACCATGGAATTGAAATAGTTGCTAGAACTAACAAACTAAGAGCTGCCTCTCTCCTACCTAGCTCATCAAGAGCCATCTTTTTTTTGGCTAAATACGCTAGGCCAATAATCATGTCGATGGCTAGGCCAATAATGTAGGGAGCGCCCTGGGCATATAATTGCTGTGGCAACTCGGCTAAGCTTGCGTGATACCAAGCCAAGGAGGCAATAGAAATAAAAATTGGAACCAGCAGTGGCAACTCCTCTTGTAGTCGTTTAGGATAAAATCGAAAGAAAATAATGCCAGCGTAGACGGCAAAGACCGGAATAAAATAGAACCACAAAATATAGGGTAAGAACTCTACCACCCAAGTGGCAGTTAGTGGTCTCAGTAGTAAGGGGGTCCAGACTAGAGCTACAAACAGCGGCGCCACAACACTTGGCACGAAGATAGCTATCATCACTAACTTGGATAATTTTGTTGGATGGGATCGTGAGCTAATATTGTTCATCTTTATTTGCCACATTAATCAACATTTCAAGGTTTCTTATTGTAACACGTTCTGGTTTAGGGTTGACAAAAGTCTATTTTAGTGCTACTGTGCGGAGTCTTTTTGCTGGATGCTCCCTGTCTTTCATAGCTTGAAAAACAGCGAGCATCTTCAGCAAGGAGATAGATGTGCAAATCAAGCGGTTTGTCTTGGAAGTTCCGGGACCACTGGCCACGGTGTGCCTTGTCGTCACGGACGAGGCAGGCAACGAGATCACCGCCACCTATTCCAAGTGGCGCTGCTACGACACGGGCACGAAGGCCATCTTCATCATCTCCTGAGGGAGGAGCTGAAGGGCCGGGCTCGTGTGTCCGGGGTGCAGACTTTCGAGTCGGCCCCATCTTTCAAAGCACAGAAATAATTGTGCGTTATGACAGCAAAACATCCCGTTAGGGATGTTTTTAGTTAGACTGTTCAAGTTCCAGACTATCGGCTAGAAAAATATCGTCTTGCTCACGAACTAGTGGATGAACCAACAAAGCCTGTTGATTGGCGCCAGTTAAAAATAGTCCATTAATTGAACGCACGCGAGAGAGCGCGACATAGCCCATACCTGGGGCAAAAGATTTGGATAGATCAATCTCGGCAGCGTCTAAGGTCATGCCCTGAGATTTGTGAACGGTAATAGCCCAAGCCAAACGCAACGGGAACTGACGAAGCTCAGCTACCTGCACACCCTTTTTTTCTACCGCCCAGCTTTCTGGCAACACGGTAATACGTTTGCCTTCTCTGGTTTCTACTACTGGCAAGTTTGTGACATCTTCAAAATCAATCACTGTACCGAGCGTGCCATTAGCATAACCCTTTTGAAAATTGTTTTTTATAAACATGACCTGAGCGCCTATTTTTAACTCCAGACGCTGCTGCGCCATGCAGTATTTTATGAGCTGAGCTAGGTCGGCCTTTTTACCGGTAGTCGACATGGCATAAATTTTTGACTCCCCTACAATTTTGGTGAGCTGGTCAGCGTTCATGCGGTCGACATCAACATTGTGAGTGAACAGGCGCGTGACTGGCGTGTCGTGCGGCACCTCTTCCTCAAGTCGCTCCTGTAATTTAAAGGTAGAATCCTCAGAGATATCTCCGGCTCTGATTTCTTGCAAAATAGTGAGCAGAGCGTCGTCGTCTTGCCGGTAAACTTGATCCAGATAACAAACTTTGGGTTTGAGTTCGCGCCAGACTTTAGCCTCGAAAGCAAAATCCTTTACCTCGTTGGAGTCGCGATTAATAGGTGGCAACTGAAAAAAATCACCACACAACACGGTTTGCAGTCCGCCAAACGGTTCGTCGATATCTCTGATAGTGCGTAGAACCTCATCGACCATGTCGAGGCGGTAGGAGTGCATCATCGAGATTTCATCCAGAATCAGAACGTCAGTTTTTTTGAAGCGCTTATGGAGATGTTCCTTTTGCAATATTTCATCGAGGTCATAGGCCGAGAGTCGATCTTTAATACCGATACCCGCCCAGGAGTGAATGGTCTGTCCGTTTAAATGGGTAGCTGCGATGCCGGTGGAGGCAGTAACGGCAACTTCAAGTCCACGCTCTAATTGGCACCAACGAATAAACTCGTTCAGAACATAAGTTTTGCCTGAACCGGCTGGACCAGTCAAAAAAACTTGGTAACCGTCTTTAAGAATTTTGAGGGCTTGCTCTTGGGTCATTCTCTTTTTGGTGCGGCTCCTAATATCCCAGTAATTAATTCATGCGTAGGGCCTTTATCTGCAGCTTCTTGCTTTGAACCAAGATACCCAATAGGCAGATGTTTCACCAAAGCTCCTGCACCTTCTCGGTAGATCGTCTCCTTGAAAACCTCACTTATTGTTTCAGAATCTGCTGCTAATTCCATTGTTGTTGCTATATTCTTCCTATGCGCGTTGCTTTCTGTAAGGTTTGAAGATACACGAAAGTTCCTAGAACAAAATGATATAGCGTAAGATATTACAGAAACTAAAAATAGCTTTGGAATGAATAATTTAAATAACCCAGTAAAATCTTCAGCAACCGTGACCATACTTACCAAATAAATCTCCCAAAGAAAGCCCCCTAATAAAATCATTAATGCAATGGTCACGATAAGCCATATATAAGAAATTTTCCTATGTCTCTTTTCACTTAAACCGAAAGCAAGTCCGAGATTTGAAGTTTGTAGTGCGACACCTTCGTCGGAAACCTGACTTCTGAGCTCGTCAATATTAATGGACTCTTTTTCTAACTTATCGCGCTCGACAACAATGTCCTGTAATTTTAGACCTTGCAAGCCTAAGATTTGTGGTTGAAGCACATTGAAGAAATTTTTATACAGAACCTTGACGTCCTTTAATATTGAGTCTCTTTCGTTATGATTATCTGGAGAGTTTGGATCAAAAACTACAATTCTCTTAATTATTAATTTCAATTGTTCGATTCTCTCATCAGTTTCAGCTTTTAAATCATCAGGAAACTCTTCAGAATAACCAAGGTCTGAAAGTGTGATTAATCCATCTCTGACTCGCTCAAGAGGTTTAACAGCATCAATAAAACTAAGGGACTCCCCCAATTTAGAATTTACACAGATAGACCTAATGTCCTTTTCTCTGAGCTCTTCTATGTTTACGTTGCCCATATATTAATTTACTCCCAACAACTCAACCTCAAACTTTAAGGTGGCGCCTCCTGGAATAATTCCTCCAGCTCCGGCATCGCCGTAAGCTAGATTTGGTGGAATTACTAACACACGGGTTCCACCGATCTTCATACCGGCAACTCCTTCGTCCCAGCCTTTAATAACCATGCCGCCATCGATACGAAATTGAAATGGTCCACGACTGCGGGAACTATCGAACGGGGTGCCATCCATTAAGGTGCCGCTATAGTGAACGGTCACGGTATTACCAGATTGGGCCTCGCTCCCCTCTCCTACCTTGATATCTTCCCACTGTAGTCCTGATTCGTTTGTAGTCATAAATATATTCAGTTATTTTCCTGTACTTTACCGTGCAGGCCGCAGAAGATCAAGTAAAAAAAGAAGGTCCAGAACGCACAGGGGTGCGTCTGGACCGACCGGTGGAAGGCCACCGGCATGTGCTCACTCCGTCTTGGGGAGCGGCTTCGTTGCCTTGGGCAGGGCCAGGCGGAAGTCGTGGATGATCTCGGCCCAGGCTGCCACCAGCTCGGGGCCGCCCTCGTCTTCCCGACGGAGGCGCCACTGCAGCTCCATAATCGCAGTGTAGGCGCGCCACTCATCAGTACCTTAGACCGTGCCTTGGGCGGCGAGTTGGAGAGCCTGCTCGATCCTGTTGCGCTCATCGTTGAAGATGATGCTGCAGGCTCCTTGCCCTTGGCTGTCCCACATCCGCCGCATGAGCTCCGACTGATCCAGACTAGCCTGGCGGAGGCTCTTGGGAATGGGAGTGCTCATTCGGAGCTCCAGCTCGTTGAGATCCTCCTGCAGCTCCCACGAGCTGCTGCCCATCGCTACCCTGAGGGCGACGGCCGCGAGCGCCGTGCCCTTGAGCTGCTGGTAGCGAGCCTTGAGCCGATCCGGATCCCTCAGCTCCTGCCGAGCCTGCTCCAGCTTGGGTCCCCGAGTCTCGCTGTAGTACCAGTCAGGTCCAGAGTCCATCTGCTGATAGAAGACCTCGTCGCGGATTGAGTACCACAGACCATCCACCGACAGGCTTGAGTCGATGAAGCTCTGGGCGACCACCCATGGGGACATATATTTGATCGACTCAGAGTGTCGCAGATCTAGTAATTTCTAGTTTTATTGCCCTATTAATAATATTAATAGAACTGGCGACTTTACTGGCTTTTAACGGATTTGTCAGGTCCTTTAACTGTAAAAAAACAGTCCGCCGCAGCGGACTGTTCGAGAATAGTTAAACTAGTTAATGACTTTTTTCTTAATATCGTTATTCCGATAAGTAGCGCCCCCAAGATATATGCTGGAGTTATTTAAGTAGACCCCAACATGATTATTTTTGAAGATAGCGGAAGTCACCTCGCTATTGGCGTTGTCATGATTTTTTAGATACAAACCAGTTTTGTTTCCAGCAACTATACAATCATTACCAAGTCGTACTTTCCGAGCACTGTTTGAACGGACGCCTGCCTTGGCGTTATTCTTAACAGTCGCCTTTTCTATGTCTAACCATCCCCGGTCGGTACCGAGAATACCGTGACCATTACCATCTTTAACCGTCAGCTCCCAAGTAGTTAGGGCGCCTGATTTTGGCACATATATATTAGCAAAGCCTGCCTTTCTAACAGTACCATATTTAACGGTGGCCTCGCCCTTAATCACCATGCCATACCGTTTTCCAGTGGAGTTTAGGTTGAAGTACTGGAATTCAACGACGGCGTTTTTCTGAATAGTGACTCGCCCTTTAATTTTTACAGCATCGTAATCAAACACATCGCCACTAATGGTCCAGTCACCAGCTGGAATAGTAATGTCCTCGGTGAAGTTCTGATTTTCTAGCTGAATATAACCAGCGTCGCCCAGGGCGTTAATGGCTCCCTGGATGGTTGAGTACTCACAGTCATCGCAACTACCAACCGTAGTGATATCCTGAGCTGTGCGGGCACTGGCCGGCAAGGCCATGGTCAGTCCACCAAAAATGGAAAGAGTGGCTACGAAAGTAAGGAGTGTTTTATTCATAATTTCTTGGTCAATTTTCTTTTGAGCATTATATCATATTCGGTAATTGCGGTGTTTTTCTTTATTTAAAAAAAGAGACGCGAGACCTTCTCTCCTCCAGAAGGAATGCGTCAGCGCCCGGTGGTGATCCAGGAGTACAATTCGGTGTGAGCGGGCAAGGCCCCGTTGTCACCTCCGATGGTGTACGACCCCAGCCCCATGAGCAGTTGGGGCAGTCCCTGCTGGGACACCATCCAGTCAGTTCCGGTCAGGCCAGTCAGCTCATCGTAGCGGGTCAGGTCCTGAGGCTCGAGTGCGGCGATGGTCTGGTACGGACTGGGGAAGCTGACCCCCGTCCGCTGCAGAACGTCGTTGTACAGCTCGAACAGCTGGCCGTCGGTGGCTGCCACGAGGACTGCCTCCCGCACGAGCGTCAGGTAGACGTCGTCCGGGATCGGCGAGTGATTCGATTGACTGTAGTGAGAGACCTGCTGGATGACCGAGGCGCCCAGCTGCTCGTACAGCAGCGCAGCCAGCCAGGCATCCGGCACCTCCACGGCCTGCAGCATGATCACATCAACACCGCTGTTGTACTCGGCGAGTGGATGGGCGCGACCGCAGTGGACAGTGTGCTGGTGGTTCACCAGAGCCAGTTCCTGCGCTCCCCAAGCGGGCTCAGGAGCCAGCCTGAGTTCCGTCAGCTGGTTCCGTTCGGTCAGCACCAGAGGGATGAAGCCAGGATGGAGGTAGAAGATCTCTTCGGTGTCAGCGCTAGCGTGCTGGTAGCGTTCCACCAGCCCGTTCATCGCCTGGATGCGACTCCGCACCTCGGCGTAGTCGCTGGGACTAGTGGTCTCGCCCATCAGCCAGGGCGTGGGCTGAGAGTCAGGGTGCATGGAAGCGTAGGTCTCAGCCAGCAGCGGCAGCCGAGCGCTGGCCTGCTCCTTGCCCACGGCACCCCACGGCACCTTGAAGCTCTCGACCTCGGGAGAGTCGGCCGAAGCCGAGCGCCCCTTGATCGCGAACTCTCCAGCCAGCAGCAGTCCTGCCACCAGGAAGAGAGAGATCACAGAACGCGGCGGGGTGGTCAACAGCGGGTGCTTGCCCATGACTATCTCCGGTTTGAAGGCGGCCGAGATTGGCCGCAAGGAGGTTATCAATTATCTAAAAAAAATTCAACCCGTCAGAAAAAAATAAACATTTAGAGTTGCTCTGGTTTATAATGAAGACCGATGTCCGTGATCCCGCAACCAGCGGTTCCGTGCAGAAAAATCTGGACAAATTTTTTCTACCTGAGACCAAAACCGCTTACCATGATTTTTATGTCTGGTGTGAGCTAACTCGTGCGCCACTAAATAATCAACGCTCGGGAGAGGTAACATAACTAAACGCCAAGCAAAACTGAGATTATTTTCTGGACTACAAGAGCCCCAGCGCTGGCGGGCGCTGGTCATACGAATGCTGCCGTACGGTAAATTATGTAGACGTGAATATAAGTTGACCCGTTCCGAAATTACCGCACGAGCAGAATCACGATACCAACTCGAAAAAGCCTTGTGTCCATCCGCACCGATTTTTAAAATAAACTGCTTGCCATCCCAGCGCAGAGCCTCTTTCTGCTGGGCCTCAGCTAGCGGATATAATTTTCCAAGATAAAGAAATTTTTCACCAACCTTAAAAAGCTTAGGCGGTGATTCCCTAAGTTTACGCAAGGCCGCTTGCCGATGTCGAGTTATCCAACCAGAGTTCTGGGCGATAAACTTCTTCATTAGCTGCTCACTAGCTCGTAAAGGTACGCGCAGTTCAACGGTAGCATCATCACGAACATATAACGCCATGGTGCGGCGCTTACTACGGACAATTCGATCAACTTTAGGCGAATCTGACATCTCGATAGTATACCTGTTTTTGTGCTACAGTTCACCCTATGTCACAAGGTACGCAAAGAGCCAATATTTATCCGGGTCTGACGGTAGATATAGTGCTAAAAAAAGATCAACCCAGCGGCAAGTTAACCCGTGGTGTAGTAAAGGACTTGCTGACTAGCAAAGCGATTCATCCGCGCGGAATTAAGGTACGCCTAGAGAGTGGCCAAGTTGGTAGGGTGCAGAAAATTGTTGGCCTGACTGAAGAAACTAGCGCTGGATGGGATGACGACCCAGAAGAGGATGAGGAAGATGATTTTAACAACTTTATTTAGCTGGTGAAAATTGAACCGTAGTTTTGGTGATAATAATGTCGTCAGCCTCAGATGGTAACTCACCTGTCATGTTTAGAGACTTGTTGCGAACAGCTTCTAATAAGTGCTGTCCAGTGTTTGCATAGAGCCCATCAGAGGTTTGATAAACCGTCACCTCAGCCCCTGGTTGAATATTTATAATCTCTATCTGCGGAGAGCTTTGTCTGTAAGTTCTAGCTGAGTCAGGTTTGAGACTAGCTATATCATGCTTATAGATTGCGCCAACGGCTGTTGTGCCACGATTATTCTGCCTTGGGTTTGTGAGTAAGTCACGCACATGCGTTGAGCTTTCAATGACAATCTCGGAATCACCAACTTTTATTGCCACTAGCTTGCCTGATTCCGGAAGTGGACGAAAAGCCGTAACTACAAAGGCTCCCTGTCGACCATGGGCCATCTGCTCATCAATAATCAAGTTAATTTCATGCCAACGCTCGTCGATGTACTTTTGTATCAAATCTTCGTCGGTGGTATCTGGAAGACCGGATAAAATCTCCTCAATGCGCTTGCAGCCAATTTCAGCTGCCTCTAAGGAATTGTCATAGGAACCGCTACCGTCCCACTGCACCACGGTGCCGGTTTCTGGATTTGATAAATATCCATCCTGACCGTACTCACCAAGGAATTCGTTAAGGTGTTCGCCATATTTTGGACACCTAGCACCAGCTACTTCCTGACTTAATATAGGCCCTTGCTCACGCGGTCTTTCCTGCTCAGATATTAAGTCATTAAAGTCAGTCGGTATTGGGGCCCTAGCTATATCAGGCGCCAGGAATTTTTCCTTAGCATGCTCATGTCGCTCTTCGATCTGCTTAGACCACTCCTCAACCTGCTCTGGAGAGGCGTCTGGTCCATGTTGAGATAAATGATCCAGCATTTGATGTGCCCAACCTAAAGCTGTAACAACCTCTTGCTTGGAAGCTTCTGTTTTAAGTAGACGCTGCTCTACCCATTGTTGTAAACGTCCGAGCCAGGAGCTAGTTTTTTCGTACTGGGTCAATCTGTAATCAAGCGAGTAAGCCAGCGCTGCCGCACGATCTTTTAAACGAGTCAGCTCCTCGGCTTTGTCATCAATAATTTCGTAATCATCATCAACAAGCTCCAGCTTTGGGCCAGGTAATTCATGCGGCACACTAACTCCACGGTCCTCTAGCGGACTTTGTAATGGCTTGACGCGTTGGGGTGCTCTTTCCATATAATTAAGTATTATTATAACAAAAAAACACGTTTTGTCAAGATGATCTGGCAATTAAAGCGAGCTTCTGTACTCGTGAAAAAGTTTTAATGGCTGCCTCTCTCTTGAGGGCTAGGCTGCGGTTTTTACAGGTCTCTTGATAAACCATCTCCTCTACTCCACGCGACCTAGTGTATCGGCTAGCTGTCCCGGCTTGGTGTTGAGCAAGTCGCCTAGCCGGATCGTTTGTGATGCCAGTATACAAAGACCCGTCGCGACAACGGATGATGTACACATAATATTTATCTGGCTTGGCTTTTGACATAGCTTTAGCATACAATAGGACAATGGAGATGACGAATGGAGATAATTTATCACAGAGAGCCACTTTAGCCGGTGGCTGCTTTTGGTGCTTGCAAGGACCTTTTGATGCGGAGGCTGGTGTAACTCAAGTGCGCGTTGGATATGCCGGTGGAACTGAAGCAGACGCTGATTATTACAGAGTGGCAGGAGGTCTTACAGAACACCGAGAGTCAGTCGACATGGTTTTTGATCCAGAAAAGATTTCCTTCAAAACCATTCTTGATATTTTTTGGAGACAAATAGATCCAACTGATCCCGGTGGGCAGTTTGCTGATCGTGGTCAACAATATATGACAACTATCTACTACCACACTGACGAGCAGCGTCAGATAGCCGAGGCATCAAAGCAGGCCTTACAAGACAGCGGAAAGTTTGACAAACCAATTGCTACTGAGATTTTACCGTTTGTGTCGTTCTTTGAAGCCGAGGAAGAACACCAATCATATTATAAAAAAAGTCCACTGAGATATCAGGTGTACAAAAAGGGTTCTGGTCGAACTGACTACCTGAAAGACACCTGGAATAAATAAAAAACCCGCCGAGATGGCGGGTTTTTTGAAACAACTAATTTAGCAAGCGTCGACTACATTGGCAGCAGCCTCAGAAGGTGTAGCAGTACATTGCCACATATTATCGCCTTGATCAGCCCAAGCTTGATCAACATCAACAATTTGATAAACGTCGGCGTCGATCAGTGCGCCTTTGTCATCAACTAGAATGACTACACCATTAGATACTGAAGCCTCACTGACGAAATCATTAGTTCCGATAACACCACTAAGAACATGAACCTCTCCAGATGGGCCGAGAATTCTCCAACCAGTAACATCTGCAGCCGGCCCTCCGTTAAATAACTCTACGAAAGCTTCGTCTGTTCCAGGCGTTCGGTGAAATTCGCTAATCTTTACTCCAGCTGTGACGTCTCCTGGCACAGTAATAACTGGCGGCACTGATGAATCTAGCGGAATGTTAACCTCAGGAACGTCTACTTGAGTGGTCAAACCGACATCATTGCCAGTAGTTGAATAGGTTGAAGAAGTAGAAGAAGTGTCCTTGACCTTGGTTGTTTTTGTTAACTGGCCTCCTCCCATTTGAAAACCGATAAACCCGGCCGCAGCCAGTCCGGCGGCAAGCGCCAAGCCAACGGCAGTTTTCGTTGAAGTTTTTGTAGCTGTGTTCTGCATAATAGCTTTACAAATTACTGATTTATTATTTTTTTACGTAATAATAGTTTACTATAAATTTCTGATATTGAATACATTATCGAGAATTGCCCTGGACTTCTGAGCGAGTGTCGCCTCCACCATCGTCACTCCATGACGTGATGGTGAATACTAAGGTAACGAATAGTATTGTGATCAGACCAAGCACCAAAGCGCGTCGGTTTATTTTCTGTTGATCCATAACTATATATAGTTGCAGCGGGTTACTTGTGTACCAAGGATAACACAAATTCGTCTCACCCTGACTGATTATTCAATTAATATTACGGCTGAGGGTTGACGAACAATGATAAACATACTATAGTCCGGCAGTTACTCAAATTCCATTTTGCCAATAAAACTATGAATTTTCGCAATATAGCAATCATCGCCCACGTTGACCATGGAAAAACTACCTTGGTTGACGCTATGCTTCAGCAATCTGGCTCTTTTGCCGAGCGTGAGGAAGTCCAAGAAAGAGTCATGGATAGCAATGACCAAGAAAAGGAGCGTGGTATTACAATTTACGCCAAGAACGCCTCAATCGTGATCGGCGAAACCAAGATTAATATTGTTGATACACCGGGTCACGCTGATTTTGGTTCAGAGGTAGAACGCGTCTTGAGGATGGTGGACTCAGTGCTGTTGTTAGTTGACGCCTATGAAGGCCCAATGCCACAGACAAAATTTGTTTTACGAAAATCTCTTGAACTAGGCCTTAAACCTATTGTCGTCATCAATAAGATTGACAAGCCATCAGCGCGTCCTGATGCGGTGCTGGACATGGTCTTTGACCTATTTATAGAATTAGGGGCTACTGATGAACAGCTCGACTTCAAGCACGTATACACCATTGCTAGAGACGGCATTGCTAAAATAGAACTGTCGGACGAATCTTCTGACCTAACTCCCCTCTTTAACGTTATTTTGGAAACCGTACCTGAGGCTAAGAGTGAGATAGACAAACCAATGCGCATGCAGCCTGTTAATCTTGCCTACGATGATTTCGTAGGGCGTATGGCCAGCTGCAGAATTTACGAAGGCACGGCGCGTGTTGGCATGCCAGTTACGGTAATTACCGGTGATGGCTCAAGGCAAAAATTTACTTTGACTAAAGTTCTTACCTCAAAGGGCGTTAATCGCGTGGATGTAAAAGAAGCTATCGCTGGCGACATTGTCATGGTAGCTGGAATTCCTACAATTACGGTGGGAGACACTATTGCTGAAGACCCAGACGCTGAAGCGCTTCCGGCTATCAATATTGATCCGCCGACTCTGACAATGAACTTTCTGGTTAATAACTCCCCCTTCGCTGGACGTGAAGGAACTTATGTCACCTCCCGCCAAATCAGAGAGCGACTAGTGCGCGAACTTGAGACTAACGTTGGGCTGCGGGTAACTTTTCCGGAAAACGCTGATGTGTTTATGGTAAGTGGTCGCGGTGAAATGCATTTGGCGGTCCTGATTGAAACCATGCGACGCGAGGGATTTGAACTGCAACTCAGTCAGCCACAAGTTATCTTTCGTGAGGAGGATGGCAAAAAAATGGAACCTTTTGAGCAAGTTACTATCGATGTTCCAGACGCTTTATCCGGTACAGTTATTGAGGCGCTTGGAAAAAGAAAGGGTCAGATGGTGCACATGCAGTCAGAAAATGGATCTACTAGATTAGAATACGTTGTTCCAACTCGCGGCCTACTTGGCTTCCGTATCGATTTTACAACCATGACGAAGGGTGAGGGCACCATGAGTCATATCTTAGAGGGATATAAACCGTACTCTGGTACTATTCAAAAACGTGAGCACGGTTCTATTATCTCAGGATTTCCAGGAAAAACTGCCGGTTACGCCTTATTTAACATCCAAAAGCGAGGCGCTCTGTTTGTCGGGGCTGCGGTTGAGGTGTATGAAGGAATGGTGATTGGCATGAGCGCCAAGGATACTATGTCAGTCAATCCGATTAAGGGAAAACAGCTGACCAACATGCGAGCTAGCGGTTCGGATGATAGTATTATCCTAACACCACCAATCGAAATGACCTTAGAGAGAGCCCTGGAATACATTGATGAAGATGAATATGCCGAAGTTACTCCAACGGCTGTCCGCATACGAAAAATATACTTGACTGAAAACGACCGTAAGAAATACGGCAAGAAATCATAGTCTAATAAAAACGTGCTGCGGGGCACGTTTTTTCTTTAAAAATTCCTCAGCATCCAAACCGCCTAAGCAATTTATACTGTCAGACTAAAAAACCTATCGCACCTTCAGCTGCTAGGTATCCAGCTGCCCACGATGCTTGCAGGTTGAATCCACCAGTAACACCATCTACGTTCATTATTTCTCCGGCAAAGAATAGTCCTGGTGATATTCTTGATTCCATTGTCTTAGGATTAATCTCATCCGTATCGACTCCACCAGCGGTAACGAACTCACTACCTGAAGATCGACCAATAAGATTTACACTAGAACGCTTGAGCTGCTCTACCAAGATGGTCCGTCTGGACTTACTAAGCTCGGCCAATGGGATTTGCTCATCAATATTCAATTGTTCAAGAATTTGTGTAACCAAAGACTTTGGCAACCAATCATGTAAGAGGCGGTTGAGTTGCCTTTTGGGATATTGTTCACAAGCGTTATTCATGACAGCTCTAATGGAGTCGCTTGATTCATTGGGAAGCCAATCGATGTAAATAGTCAAAGGGTTAGCTTTTGTGTAATCCTCAAAAGCAATTTGAGCAGAGAGAGCAAAGACGGCCGGTCCACTAATTCCGGTGTGTGTGCAAACTATCGCTCCTTGAGATTTATGCTGCAGATTACGAGAAGAAGTAAGCAGGACGTCTGTAAAAGAAACTCCGGGAACAGATTTAATCCATTTATCTGATAACATAAATGAATTAAGACTGGCGGCCAGCGGTGTAATGTGATGACCCATTGACTCGGCGAATGAGTAACCATCGCCAGTTGAGCCAGTGTGCCGATAGGCTTGTCCACCTGTAGTTAGAATTATGGCATCAAACTCCTCAAGTTGATTGTCTGATTCAACGATGTAAGTAGTCGCTTGGGGGCCAGATTGACTGACCCTACGCACAGATGACTTGAGTCGCAACTCAACGTTGGCGTCAGCGAATAATCGTTCGAAAACATCCACTATATCAGCTCCATCATTCGACTTTGGAAAAACTCTCTGATCATCTTCTGTCTTAAGAGGCACTCCATGGCCTTCAAACCAGTCATAAACTGCTGCCGGCGGAAAATT
>Ga0066640_10000333_pt1 | contig 27246 bp, 25 predicted proteins | sample CryGeyCG2114_020_2_FD_59505 | JGI IMG/M metagenome (GOLD analysis project Ga0066640, IMG submission 59505) | Groundwater microbial communities from aquifer - Crystal Geyser CG11_big_fil_rev_8/21/14_0.20 | ecosystem: Environmental > Aquatic > Deep subsurface > Groundwater | place: USA: Utah... | reverse complement strand
TATTTCTTCAGTGTTCCCGCCCCAAATCCAATCATCATCATTGAGGTTTGGATAACCTGCCGAACCTGCACCGCCCGTACCATGGCAAGTGGCGCAATTATCCTTAAACGCTGCCTTGCCGCCTGCAAGCGCAAATTCATAAAGCGCCGAGTCATTAGCGATTTCTTCAAAATTTGCATTATGAAAACGCTCCAGATATTTTGCTTTTCTAGCTCTAATTTCGGCTTGCTCTTCTTCCAGCTTTTTATATTGCGTCCATTCTTTTGTACCAGCAGTTCCGCCACGTTCACCTTCGCCGCTTATTGTTGGCCAAGCAGGGTAAAGCACCCAATAACCGATTGACCAGATTACACATACAAAAAATACCCACAGCCACCAACGTGGAGCAGGATTATTTAGCTCTTTAATTCCATCCCATTCATGACCGGTTGTTTCAACGCCTGAATGCTTGTCAATTTCCTTGTTTTTTTCATCACTCATTTGATTCATCCTTCAAAGGTATGTTCTTTAACTCTTCGATTCTCTTTTTATTTTTCGGGTTTAAAGTCCAAATGGCAATCCCCAGAAAAACTATAAAAAAGAATAAGAGGCCGATTATTCCTGCCGTTCCTGAATCCATTACTCACCATCCTTTTTATTCAAATCGGGGTTATAATCTTTCAGCTCTGCCATTGTGCCAAGCACTTGCAGGTAAGCAATGAGCGCGTCAAGCTCGGAAACAAACTCTTCCTTGCCGTCAAAATCACGCATATTTACCTTGCCATAAAGCTCCTCTAATTCTTCATGGTAATCACTTTCATTGCGAGCTTGTGCCATAGCATGGTTATAGGCATTCTCAATCATTTTTTCATTATAAGGAACGCCCATTATCTTCAATACTTCCAGATGCTTACCTATATCGTTTAAATCAGCAGCTCTATTTTTCATATGCTCATAAGCAGGCATAATAGATTCCGGCACAACATCACGCGGATTAATCATATGCTTAACATGCCAACCGTCAGAATATTTTCCACCTAAACGCGCTAAATCCGGGCCCGTACGTTTTGATCCCCACTGAAACGGGAAATCATACATGCTTTCTGCAGCTAATGAATAATGCCCATAACGCTCAACTTCGTCACGCAATGGACGGATTTGCTGACTATGGCAAGTATTGCAACCTTCACGAACATAAATATTATATCCGGCAAGCTCAAGTGGAGTGTATGGACGCACACCTTTTATCGGCTCAATTGTTGTCTCTAACCTAAAGAGCGGCACAATTTCTACTAACCCGCCGATAGAAATCACTATCACTACAAAAATTAGCAACAATATTGAATTCTTCTCTAATTTTTCATGTTTCTTTAGCATGTCGCAGCCCCTTTCATTTCAATAGATTTCACCGCATCTCCGCATATAGTTTTGTAAAAATTATATACCATGATGAGTGCCCCAACGATGAAGAGCAACCCGCCCAAGGCGCGGATTAAATAGAATGGATGCATTGCCTGCACGGTTTCAACGAAGGAATATTCGAGAAAGCCCATATCATCATATGAGCGCCACATTAGCCCTTGCATAATGCCCGAAACCCACATGGCGGTAATGTATAAAACAATACCGGTTGTAGCAATCCACAGATGCAGGCTAACCAAACGCTTGGAATATAATCTCTCTTTTTTCCACAGCACCGGCACTAAATAATATAGCGCACCAAAAGTTATGAAGGCCACCCAACCCAACGCACCGGAATGCACATGCCCGATTGTCCAATCTGTATAATGGCTAAGCGAGTTTACCGCTTTGATAGACATTAACGGCCCCTCAAATGTGCTCATCCCATAGAATGAGAGAGCAATCACCATGAATTGCAAAATCGGGTCTTCGCGCAATTTATGCCATGCACCCGAGAGTGTCATCATACCGTTAATCATCCCACCCCATGAAGGCATCCAGAGCATGATAGAAAATGTCATACCCAGATTTTGCGCCCAATCAGGCAGGGCTGTATAATGCAAATGGTGCGGCCCCGCCCAGATATAGATGAATATTAGCGACCAGAAATGCAGGATTGATAAACGATAAGAATAAACTGGGCGATTTGCCTGCTTAGGTACAAAATAATACATCATCCCCAAAAAGCCTGCCGTCAGAAAAAATCCCACCGCATTATGCCCATACCACCACTGAATCATCGCAGATTGCACACCGGAAAAAGCCGGATAGCTTTTTACGCCAGTGATTTCCAGAGGTATTGAGGCAGCATTTACCAAATGCAAAACTGCAACGGTTACTATGAAGGCTAAATAAAACCAGTTAGCAACATATATATGAGGCTCTTTACGGTTTTTGAGGGTCATTAGAAATACGATTAAATATGCAACCCAAACCACAGTAAGCCATAAATCTGCATACCATTCTGGCTCAGCATATTCTTTACCTTGGGTGACACCTGCTAAATACCCAAGTCCGGCCATTAAGATGAATAGCTGATAGCCCCAGAAAGTGAAGTTACTTAAGCCGTCACCCCATAATCTAGCACGGCATGTACGCTGAACAACAAAATAGCTGGTGGCAAAAAGCGCATTACCGCCAAAGGCAAAAACCACTGCCGAAGTGTGCAAGGGGCGCAACCTACCAAAGGTTAGATATTCACCGAAATTAAGTTCCGGAAATGCCATTTGCAGAGCAATCAAAAGCCCCACGCTAAAACCCGCAATCCCCCAGAATACCGTGGCTAGCGTGAATTTCTTTATAACATCATCATTGTAATTCATAATTATCTTTCCTTAAAAAATTATATTGCCCGCCATATAAAATAGGCTAAATCCATTGAACAGCATCACGATACTGGCAAATTTTCTTATTGTTTGCGGCCATCTGCGGAATGCAAACTGGCTGCCAAACCCCACCAAAAGCAGCGATGGAATTGTACCGATAGTGAATAATATCATTCCCATAGCTGCGCTTATTGGGTCAGAAGTTGTGGCAACCACCATTAGTGCTGCAAAAATTAACCCGCATGGAATAAACCCAAGCATCACCCCAAGGCCATAGCCTTTTAAGCCAGTTGGGTTACTCATTAAAGGCTTTGCAATTCTGCCGATTTTCTCTGCGAGCTTAATTATTATATTTCCACGAAAGATTTTTAATGCACCCTTAAAATATGGCATCGCGCTAGCAATAAAAACACCGCCGGCAATAGTGAGTAAGACTACCGCCACCCAACGCTCAATAGGAGAGCCAATAATCTGGCGTGACAAAATCGCCGCAATGACTCCCAAAATAACATATGTAGTCATTCGACCAAGATGATATGGTATCAGTGCCGAGCCTTTTAGGCGCTGCAAAATATTTGCATCCTCAATCGGCAAGCTATCAAATTTATTTACTACCTGACTCGAAACAAAAGGCCCGCACATACCTGCACAATGAGTAAACCCACCCACTAAACCCGCTAAAAACAAGGTTATAAGCAAGTTGTTATACTGCGTAAACGAGGCACTGCAATGATTGACTAAAAATTCCAATTAACTCTCTAAAGTTACAATTTGAGATTGAAATTATAGTTAAAATCGCTAAAGATGGATTTGACAAAAGTCAATTCTGAGAATCAATTATGAATAACACGCAGAGAATCAGCGCACCGGACTTCGCACATTACGAAGAAATTTTGCAATCTTCGATATTATTCAGAGATATTAAAACTGAGATAGTTTCTGAGTTCATGAGCATGTCTTCTATTATATCTTACCCAAAGAATTCAAATATATTCAACATTGACGACAAGGCTGACTGGTTTTATTTCATAATAGAGGGCTGGGTAAAAACATATCGCGAGACCATGGATGGGGATGAGGTCGTAATTGGCATTCTCGGCAAAAATGAAATCTTTGGTGAGAACGCTATTTTTGAAAATTTCCTTTACCCTTTCAGCGCAGATATAGCTGAAAACGCTGTTCTCATAAGGCTTCCTATCGGAATATTGGCTAAAAAGATTGAGCAGCACCCAGAGCTATCTATAAATTTATTAAGGCATGCAAATGCAAAAATTTCTATTAGCCATAAAGAGAATGAGCATCATATCGTTCAAAATGCCCCGCAAAGAATTGGCTGCTTTTTGCTAAACTTGTGCGATAGCCATACCAAAAAACAAAGCCTGAATTTGCCTTTTGACAAAACTCTTATCGCTTTGAAGTTGGGCATGAAGCCGGAAACCTTTTCCCGCGCCTTAACAAAACTCAAAGAAGAAACCGGAATTATTGTAAACAGCAGGAATGTGGAAATCCCCTCCACACAAATACTGGCAAAATTCTGCTGCGGCACTTGCTCATCACAATATCCCTGTAGTGACTGACTGGATCTTCGGTAATCAAGCATTTGCAGGTTTTTTGATTTTGTAGAGTTTTGTCAGCTATTACTATTATTTCGCACCAACTGCCCCACCAGTGCCCCCATACAAAAACTATTAAGCAGCTTCTTTAGACAAAACAAATAAGTATGGGTTGTTTTTAAAGCACTATTTGTATAGAAAAGTTTGATAATTAACTCTAGGAACAAATATGAATAAATATGCAGCCATAATAGCTTTTGGGCTTTCAGTTTTCGTTCATACACATGCAAAGGCAGAACCACAAGCGGCTGAACCGGGTAGAATTGATGAAAGATTTCAGGAACGAGAACGTCCTGAGCTTTTTAAAACTCCGCTTATAGAAATTGATGAATCCAGCAATGAAGTCTCGGGAGCGGCAGCAGATATAAAATTTACACTTAATGCTGTTGATATTGAAGGTAATAGCATCTTTTCTGACGCTGAGCTTTCTAGCATTACGGAAAAATATATCGGTAGAAAAGTTTCTCTGGCTGAAGTTAATCAGCTCGCAAATGAAATTACCGTTAAATATCGCAATGCAGGCTATATCTCTTCGAAAGCTATAGTACCGCCACAGAAAATTAAGGATGGTAGGATCAAAATAGAGGTTATAGAAGGCGGCGTTGACGAAATTATTATTGAGGGCGATATCTCCGGCAATAAAGATAGAATTACAAGGCTTTCAGATAAAATAAAATCCGGTGGTGCAATGTCTACCGAGAAATTAGAAAGATACCTGCTTCTCATAGAAGACCTACCGGGTGTAACTGCAAAGGCAGTAATCAAACCCTCAAAGAAACCCGGACACTCAAATATTCATATCATTATATCGGAAAATAAAGCTGATTACGCAATTGGTTTTGATAATTATAGCAGTAGATATTTAGGTGAATATAAGCTTGACGGTCAGGCATCTTTTAATTCTCTGTTCGGAGAATATGGAAGAACATCTTTGCATGGAGTTATCACTTCTGAAATCGAAGAATTAAAATATATCGCTGCACAACATGAAATGCAGGTCGGCAGTGAGGGTACAAAAATAATTGGCTCTGCGTCATATACCGATACTGAGCCGGGTCAAGCCTTAGAACCTTTGCAGCTAGAAGGCGAGAGCTTCGTTGCAAGCTTGCGTGCAGAACATCCGTTCATCCGTTCACGTCAGGAAAACTTATTCGGAACTATTGGCTATTCACACAAAGTTTCCGAATCCGATTCTTTCGGTGCGAGACAATATCGTGACGATGTAAGGGCAGTAAGTATAGGCACTTCTTATGATTTATTCGATAGATTCTTTGGTACAAATCAGGCTGACCTGACTTTTACTAAAGGTCTGGATATATTCGGTGCTTCTGATTCATCAGATATACGCTCACGTTCAAATGCCACGGGTGATTTTGAAAAGGTCAATTTCGACTATGCCAGATTGCAGGCAATTCCTGATTATCCTTTATCGGTATATTTTGCCACGTCAGCCCAATATGCATGGGATCCTCTACTTTCTTCCGAAGAATTTGGCATTGGAGGCCGTCAGTTCGGACGCGCCTATGACCCATCCGAAATAACCGGTGATAAAGGTTTGGCCGGAAGTTTAGAGTTTAGATATTTAGCTGACAGCAAAACAAGCATCATCGAAAGCTACCAGCCATTTATTTTCTACGATATCGGTAAGGTCTGGAATGAAGATATTTTTGTCGGAGAGGCTAAATCTATTTCAGTTGCCTCAGCAGGTATCGGTTCAAGATTTAATTTTATACATGATATCTCCGGAGAAATTTTAGTAGCCGTTCCATTGACTAAGAGCATTGCTACATATGGAACACAGGGCGATAACCCTAGAATATTATTTAGCCTGACTAAAAGATTTTAAAATAAAGCTTGCACAAACATTAAAAATAATTAATGTTTGTTGGCAAGATAATAAATGGGATTGGGATATGACAGAATCAAGAATTTTTACGGGTCTAACTGCAAGTATAATGTCGCTGGCATTATCAACAACGGCACTATCAGCACCTGTCGGTGGTGAAGTAGTAGGTGGTAAGGCTAATATTGATAATTCAATAGCAAATGAAACTCATATCAATCAATCAACGCAGAAAGCAGCAATCGACTGGCAATCATTTGATGTAAATAAAAATGAATTAGTACAATTCCACCAGCCAAGTTCATCTGCAATTGCTCTGAACAGAGTTGTCGGTAGTGTTAATCCGTCTAGCATCCTCGGTACATTAAAAGCAAACGGACAAGTTATATTAGTTAACCCTAACGGCGTATATTTCGGCAAAGATGCGGTTGTTGATGTTTCCGCACTTATTGCCAGCACGGCAAATATTACTAATAAAGATTTCATGGACGGCAAGATGAATTTCACTATTGCCGGAAACCCTGACGCTAAGATAATCAATGACGGTCAAATTAATGTAGGTAGCGGTTCTGCCAAAGAGCATGGCTTGGCAGCTTTGGTTGCACCGACAGTAGTAAACAGCAAAACCGGTGTGATTCGCGCCAGATTAGGTAAGGTTCAGCTTTCTTCTGCCGATACCTTCACGATTGACACATATGGTGATGGTCTTATCAACTTCTCGATTGACGGCGACTCACGCGTAGGAACACAAGTTGCAAATGCAGGTGAAATTGCTGCCGATGGCGGCTCGGTGTATATGACCGCAGCAACGGCTAGTAGCGTTCTGGATGAAGTTGTAAATATGAGTGGTAAAATTTCTGCCAATAGCATTGAGGAAGTAAATGGCGAAATCATTTTGGGTGCCGGAAACGGTACTGCAAAAGTATCAGGAAAATTATCTGCTAAGGGCGGTAAAGTTCAGGTTACAGGGAAGAATGTAGTTTTAACCGAAACTGCACACATTGATGTTTCTGCCCCTCAAGGCGGAGGCGAAGTGCTTATCGGCGGTGATTATCAGGGCAAGAACTCAGCCGTACAAAATGCAATCACAACAACCGTTATGCGTGGCGCGATCATCAATGCCGATGCTACCGATAACGGCGATGGTGGACGTGTTATCGTTTGGGCTGATGAAGATACAAAATTTGAAGGCTCAATTTCAGCGCGTGGTGGTGAAAACGGCGGTAATGGTGGTTTTGTAGAAACTTCAGGTAAAAAGAATTTGCTTTTCAACGGTCATGTCAATGTAGCTGCCAGACAGGAAGATTTTGAAAACGGGCAATTATTATTAGACCCGGAAAATGCAATTATTGATAACCTGCCTGAAGGCTCGCAAGCCAATGACGCAGAAATCGGTGATAAAACAATCTTAGCTGCCGATGGCGGATTAGCTGATTTCTTCATTTCTTATGAAGCTTTAACTGCTGCCTTAATGACAGGTAGTGTAACCATTGAAGCTAATAACAGCGTTTCATTTAGAGATAGTGCAAATGCCGGACAATATAATAGTGGCTCAAGCTCCTCTCTAACTCTTACAGCTCCGACTGTTGAGATATTAAGAGAGATTCTTCTCAGTAACGGCACAGTATTTGGCAACGGAAATATCTTTTTAAGAGCTTCCACACTAAACCTTGGCGCAAGATTATATACACCAATACTTAACTATAGCGAATTGAGTGTAGTAAACGTCCTTAATAACAATGCTGTTATTCAACAAGCTATAGATCAGGTATCTTTCGGTGGAAAAGTGAACATAGCAGACGGAATTTATAACCAGACATTTTCAGTAAAGCAACCAATCACGGTTTCAGGTGAAAGCGAAGAAGGAACTATTATAGCTCCTTACACACCAATGATAGCCGATAACGAATTTCTCACTAGCTGGAATGGAACTGCTGTTCAATCTATCATTCAAGTGCAAGATACTAATGCGACTATCCAGAACCTAACAATTGATGGATCTAATTTTGATGTAGCCTCTGGCGATATATATATGCCGCCACCGCCGCCACCTGTGGACGATCCTACGCTTCCAATAGATATGCCAATGCCAATGTTCTTGAGCTTTGCTACTCCAGCCCCTGCTGAGGCAGTTGTAGCAGGTATTGGTTTTGATAACGCAGGCGGTACAGTACAGAATGTTACTGTTAAAAATATGGCCGATACAAGTTTGGAAGGTGGAACAGGAATCTTCGCCGATGTTGATAGCAACCATATGGATTTTGCCCGCACGCTGGATGTTAAAAATTCAACTATTCTGAACTCTCAATATGCAGGCATTCACTTCAATGGTGATAGTTTATCAGGCCTTATTGATAGCAACACTGTAACCGGCAATGAAGATACATATGTAGGTATTGCTGCCACCGATCTTAAAAATTCTGAATCTTCCGAAACTGTTGTAACAGAAGGTGAAGTTACAATTTCAAATAATATGGTTGATGATCATGATTATGCCGGAATTTTAGGACTTAATTTTGCCGATTTGAATATTAATAATAACACTCTTAACGATAACTACACCGGAATTATCGGCAGCACTGCCAATAATGCGATGATAAATATGAACGATATTTATGGCACAGCGGCTGAAACTTTTGGTATCGACCTATACGACACTTCCGGAGCAACTGTTGATGACAACTATCTAGCTGATCATGAAGACGGTATCTATTCCCAGTTTGGAATGAATAATACCATTTCAAATAACACAATAAATAATGCCGAAAGCACTGCTATTTGGCTATGGCAAGAACAAGGCACTAATGTCTCCGACAATACTATATTCCAATCCGGTTCATCTATGGATGAGTTTGATAAAATCGGTATTTTCGTTGAAGAAAGCGGCTCAGATATAACTGTAGATAACAATACACTTAACTATACTATTCTTACTCCGGAAGAGCCAAGCTATTACTATTACACTAGCAAATACGGAATATGGGTTAAAGACACAGATGGTGTTGATGTTGACGGTAACTTTGTTTCCAAATACCAGTATGGAATTTATGCAGATAGTTCCGACAATACGAATATTGTAAATAACAATGTTAATACAGGCGATGACCAAATACCTGTTAGCACAGGCATTACATCAATACTTTCTGATTCAGTATTAATCGATAATAATACAATACAAGGTTCTAATACCGGAATAATAGCTTCAAGCGGCCTTATGAAAACGGGTTCCTACCTTGTAAACATAAGCAACAACACTGTTTCCGAATTTAGTAACTACGGTATTCAAACTACTGGGCGTGATCTAACAGCTAATATCAATGGCAACACAATCAACCAAACTGCCTATGAAGGCGGAAATACGGGTATTTATATTAATAATAGTGATGCAACTATAAATAATAATACAGTTACAATTATTAACCCTGACTATCAAAATGCAGGTAGTACAACATCATTGATCAATTTATTATTTGCCCAGCCAGATATTTCTATCAATAACAATACTCTTACCGGTGGTAATGGCTTCGGCACTGGTGTTTACATAACCGAAACTGCTGACGTAACCATGTCTGGCAACACTATCAACGGCAACCAGACAGGTGTTGTACTTGACGGCATAGGCCGCAAAGAAAAACCTGCCATAGAAGCCTTTAAAATAAAAAGCTTTGATGAAGAAGAAGGTCCTATCGATAGGGAAGAACGACTATCTTCTACCAGCCTAACATTCACAGGACCGAACAACTTTAATGGTAATGTTTTCTATATTGCGCTAAATCAGGGCATTATGACCGAAATGGTTCTTGATGCTAGCGGCTCATTCTTTGATGGCGTTCTTGGCTCAAATATGGATGCAGCAGCAGTTGCAGCAGCAGAAGATAAAGCTGTTGATGTTGAAGACTTCCTGCCTGAAATCACCCGTGGTGATGTTTTCTTCGGTGATGGCACAGGTTCCACAAATGTAGGAACAGTTCCTGATCAGCAAAATCAGCAAGTAAACTCTGATTTTAGCGATTTATTCTCCTATACAGGGCAGACTATTAATGTTAACAATAATTACAACTCAACCCAATTTAATCTATTAGGCATGAATTTAACTATGCTGGCCGGTGGTGGAAACTCTAATGCCGATCTTGCAAGTTTAGAACCTGCAGCAGGTGATGAGACCGGTGGTAGAGGGAATGATGAAAGCTGCGGTAATAGCTTCCTCAAAATGGGTTGGAAGTTTAATTCTTCTGGTTGCCAATGAAGTTCATTTTACCAACATTTCCCCTTCTTTTTTCTTAGTCTCTTTTACCTCAATTGAATCTCGCTGCACTTTGCCATTTGGTTCTGCACCTTCAGCGGCTTTTAGTTCCGCTATTTTTTCACGGAATAGTGCGACCTCAGATTCATGTATGCAGATTTGGCGGGTAATAGCTGCACCATTCTTCCGGCATGAGAATCTGCTGCTCCATCCGGAAGAGCTTCATCTTTTCCATCTCTTAAAAATACATCATCAACATTAGAAGTTATGTATCCATATGCCGGTAGGAAAATAGCTTACTCCGCCAACGGCAATGCGATGAGTATCAATAAAACTAATCATGACCAGACACTGATACGTGCAATAATCCGATCATATAAATGGAATAAAATGCTGGATTCCGGTGAGGTAAAATCTGCTAGGGAAATTGCTGAAAAAGAAAATGCAGAGCGAACTTACGCTAGCGATCTCTTGAAACTCAAATTTCTAGCACCGGAAATTATAGCCATGATCTTGAATGGCACTCAGCCTAGAACCTTAAACCTCACAAGTTTGACCGATCAGAAGATCCCTATGTGCTGGAGGCAGCAAAAACAACTCCTCAATATTGCCTAAATACCCAACTATGTGGGTGCCAAAACTTTGCAACTGAGATAATATAGCAAAAAGCCTGATATTTTCTCTGATTTCCCTTCTCTAAATAGACAGTTTTCAAACCCAAGCCCCGCCAACAGCGCCGCTCTTGCGTATCGTCTTAAAAACCATGGGGTCGAACTGGAATTAGTGGTGGTGTAAGATGACCGCACTTAACAACCATCTCACAATTCCCTGATAAAGCCCAATTTATAGGGAGTTTTCTCAAAATAACAGGGAAATGGTCTGGTTTATTGATTATACCTTTCTTATAGAGCAGAGTTTCAGGGGTTTTTAGCCAAATTCCCTAAAATTCATAACAGGGAATTTACAGGCAAAGAAGCTATTAGTTCAACTTCCTGATAATAAATTCTTCAAATGAATTTACTGCCGGGTTGTCTGAACTATGCTTTAAGATTGAAACATGAGTATCTTGCAGCTTTGGAAGACGCTTTGATTTTAGAGTTTGAAGTTCTTTTGGAATCATGGGTCTTGGCAGAACGGTTATACCCATTTCTGCCTTTACCGCTGCGATAGTTCCTGCATAGCTTGGGCTAGAAAATACTAAACGCCATTTCTTTCCTTTTTTCTCTAGGGCCTCCAGTGCACTTTGACGATATACGCAAGGTTTAGGTGAAAGAACTAGTGGTACAGTTTCCTCGTTATTATAGTCCTTATTTCCTACCCAATCTAAAGGCTCTGATAGAACTTCCTGCCCGTTCGGGAAATCTTCCGGTCTGTTCATCTTCACAAGTACAAGGTCAAACTCTTTCTTTTTGAATCTATCAAATAAATTCAAAGTTAAATCACATTCTATGTTCAGCATCACTCTTGGATGAATTCTGCTGAAATCAATCAGCACGTCAGATAAATACACACTAGCAAAATCTTCGGGCAATCCGAAACGAACCTCGCCTTGCAGCTCTGGTTCTTTGAAGCGGTCTATTGCTTCACGATGCATGGAAAATATCTGCTTGGCATAACCTAAGAATATCTCACCTTCTGATGTTAAGGATAAAGCTTTACCCCTAATAAAAAGCTCTTTATCCAGCAAATTTTCTAGCTTTGCAATTTGCTGGCTGACTGCGGATTGAGTTCTACCAACTCTTTCTGCTGCTTTTGTAAAACTATTGGTTTCTGCAACTGCAATGAATATCTGCAACGTGATTGTATCTATACTCATAAGTTTTTCTAATACCTGATATTAGAATTATGCGTTTTTCTTATAGCTAATGCAAGTGTATAAACTTCAAAACTTAGAAAAGGATACAAAATGGAAATATTAGATTTATTTATACAAAACTTGCTTTCACCGGCAATTTTGTTTTTTGCACTGGGCATTATTGCGGGTTTCATAAAATCAGACTTGGAAGTTCCTGAGAGCATTAGCAGGTACTTAGCGATATATTTGATGATGGCGATAGGATTTAAGGGCGGTGTTGCAATTGCTGAAACTCCAGAAATTAACGGCGAGGTTATCTCCACCATATTTGTTGGTTTAGCATTTGGCTTCTTGCAACCATTCTTGGGATATTTTTTGCTAAGCAGAACCACGAAACTTGATAAACCTACGGCTGCTGCGGTAGCTGCACATTATGGCTCAATTAGTATGGTTACATTTGTAACAGCAGCAAGTTTTCTTGATGCAAATGAAGTGATCTATGCTGGTTATATAATTGCTGTCTTAGCGCTTATGGAAGCTCCTGCAATTTTATCAGGATTATTCATAGCTCACCGTGCTGCGCCTGAAACTATCAAAGCAACGGAGAAAGCTACACCTAAATTATCAAGGGAGATATTTACTAACGGAGCGATACTGCTACTCATTGGTTCATTCCTGATTGGCTGGTTAACAGGCAAACCCGGCTATATAAAAATGGAAGGGTTTTTGGTAACACCATTTCAGGGTATCTTAGCTCTCTTCCTGCTTGATATGGGTTTGCTGGTTTCCCGTCAGCTTACCAACCTCAAAGACTTTAACCTTAACCTGATATTGTTTGGCATATATATGCCTTTATTCAGTGCAACAGTCGCACTTGGTTGTAGTTATGTAATCGGCCTTGACATAGGTACAGCGACATTATTCACAGTTCTGTTTGCAAGTGCATCTTACATTGCGGTTTCAGCAGCTATGAGATTGGCACTTCCGCAAGCGAAAGCATCCGTTTATGTGCCGATGTCGCTGGCGATAACATTCCCGTTCAACATTATTGTAGGAATACCGCTTTATTACTCAGCGGCAGAAATTTTATTAACTAACTAAGGAGCAAAAAATGAAAAAACTTATATTATCAACTTCAATAATAGTACTTACAGCAGCTTCAGCTAATGCTGAGTGTGCGAATATTACAAAAGATGAGGTAATTGCTGCCCAAACAAAATGGGGAACAGGGATTGTAGAGATAGGCAAATCTGACAATCCTTCGGTAAGAGCACAAAAGCACTTGGATGATCTTTACGCCTATGACCTAGGCGAAGTGTTATTCAAACCTACCAAAGCAGCAGATGACCAGTTTAGAGGAACTGAAGAAGAAGCTCTATCTTATTTTGTTACAGGGATTGTACCTGAAGATAAAGGCTTTGCTCTTGCACCATATACTAAGGTAAGATTTGAGAATGAAGGCATTACAATAGACTGCGACTCAGCACTGGCAATGGGTAATTATTATTTTACAACGACAGAAGGTAATGAAATAAAAGTTGAATATAGCTTTGGATATATTGAAGACAAAGACGGCAACCTGAAGATCAACCTTCATCACTCGTCTTTGCCATACAAGAATTAGTTTTGCAACCTTAAGCTAACTAAGAGACCAGGCTTGTTGTCTTTGAGGCTAATCTTACCGTTATGATAATCAATGATAGCTTTAACCATACTTAAACCTAGACCATGTCCTTCAGTATTCCGGCTGGATTCTGTACGGTAGAATCTGTTGAAAACTTTTTCCCTGTCTTGCTTTGCTATGCCTACACCTGAGTCTGCTATTTTTACCGTAAACCCATCCGCCGACCTCCTAAGGCTTATGTTTATCTCGCCATTCGCAGGAGTAAACTTAATTGCGTTATCAAGCAAATTTGCAAAAGCCTGAAATAATAAATTCCTATCACCTTTAATCTCAGCTTTAGATATGGATAATTCCAGTTTTTGTTTTTTCTTTTCAGCTAGCGGTTCATAAAATTCCACTACATCCTCGAGCAACAATTTCAAATCCAGCTTCTTGAATTTTGCTTTTTCCTTACCAGATTCAATACGAGCTATCCTCAGCAATGAATTGAACATGGTAATTATAGTATCGGCTTCTTTTATCAGTTTCTCTTTTTGGTTTTCGGTGCCGTCAAATTTTTCCAGCTTTGTACGCAGCCTGGTTATTGGAGTTCTCAGATCATGCGCTATGTTGTCTGAAACCTGGCGCACACCTTCTACTGATTCTTCAATTCTATCAAACATCTTGTTCAGCACTTTTGCGAGTTTGCTTAGATCATCACGTTCATGGCGAACCGGGATTCTTTGTGATAAATCACCGCTTTGCATTATGCCATCAGCTGTATGGGAGATAGTATTGATCAGATCGACAACATAGACACTAACAAAATAAGCAACTGCAAGAACTATTGACAGAAGGATTATGATAGAGATACCAAGCGCATTAATTATATCTCTTATTTCCTCGATATCTGACTCAGCAAGGCTAGCATCATTAGCAAGTGAAATTAGATATAAAATAATTCCCGCTGACACTACCAGAAGTATTGCAAAAAATCCCGCTAATCTAAAGCTGGAACTAGTTTTGAACTTAACTGCTGGCATTATTTATCCTCAACTATATAGCCCGTTCCACGTATGGTTTTTATAATAGGCTTATCAAAACCTTTCTCAATTTTTGATCGTAAGCGGCTGATGTGCACATCAATAACATTAGTTTGCGGATCAAAATTATAATCCCAGATTTGCTCTAAAAGCATGGTTCTAGTGACTACTTGCCCTTTATGGCGCAATAAATATTCCAATAATTTAAACTCGCGTGATTGAATCTCAATTTCCTTACCACTGCGATATATTTTGCGAGAAAGTAAATCCATTTCTAAATCTGCAACGCTAAGCTTGGTTTCTTCAGTTGATTCTAAGCCATTCCTTCTACGGGAAATAGCTTCAAGCCGTGCCATTAACTCTGTAAATGCAAATGGTTTGACTACATAATCATCTCCACCGGCTTTTAACCCTTTAACTCTGTCATCAACTTGTCCAAGAGCGCTTAATATTAAGGCTGGTGTTTGGTTATTACTTGCTCTTATGGTTCTGATAATTGTTAGGCCATCAACTTCGGGAAGCATTCTATCAATCACTAGAGCATCATATTTTTCTGTAGTGGCTAAAAACAAACCCTGCTTGCCATCCTCGGCTGAATCTACATTGCAACCTTGCTCTTTAAGACCTTTGCATATGTAGGAATTAAGGTCTTTATCATCTTCAATTACAAGAACGCGCATATTTAAATCAGTTTTTTGCTAAGCCAAAAATATAGACGATACGGCATAATTTCCAAGAGTTTCATGATATTGGTAAATTTTCGTGGGAAATGAATTTCAAACTTCTTGGATTTCAAACCTTTGGCAATTGCTTTGGCGGCTTCTTCTGCTTCAATGACCATTGGCATTTTGAAATTATTCTTATCTGTCATCGGGGTTTTAACAAAGCCAGGGCATATAACTTTTACATCAATTTTGGGATGATCTTCTGCCAGCTCAATCTTCAGGCTTTCAGCCAAACTTATAACGCCTGCTTTTGTGGCGCAATATGGCTGGCCTTTTGGCAAACCCACATAACCAGCAACCGATCCACAGAAAACAATCTGTCCTTCTTTTTGTTTAGTTAAGATTGGCAGGACCGCCTCGCATAAATAAAAATTGCTGGTCAGGTTTATTTCAATAAGCTTAGCTGTTTTTTCTGCCTCAAGCTTCTGAATTTTCTCCGGATAATAAATCGCCGCTAATGTTATTACAGAATCAATCTGCCCCCAATCATTCTTTAACTTGCTGGCGGCTTTTTTTAGCTCATCTAAATTTGAAACATCAAGCGGCAAGGAAATATTCTTATTGCCCTGCAGACTTTTTTTCACTTTATCCAGCTCTTTCTCGCGCCTTGCAGATAGGGCAAGGTTAGCTCCTTGCATGGCAAGTTCTTTTGCTAACGCTTCGCCAATGCCGCTGCTGGCACCTATAAGCCATATATTTTTGCCGTTCAGATCTTTCATTGCTTTTGCATAATTAGGGTTAGCTCAGCTACAGTAAAGCCAAATTTTTTAAAATACGATCTGTTAATTACCACACCATCATTCATCTGCCACATATAATCATCAAATTTCAGGCGGTAGGTTTTATCATCAACTGGCACATCCATTTCATATTTCCAATAAATCATACTCCCGTTAACCTCGCCATCGGCTTTGCCAATTATATCACCGGCAGTGCCTTCGTATTTATCACCTTCAAGTTCTTTGATTGTCCAAATACGCTTTTGAGTAGAACCATCATAATAGGTAAAGTCTTCTTCTAACGTACCCACATCACCTTGCCATTTACCTATCATATCAACATCAAAACGGCTGATAACATTACCACTTCTATCCTGAATAAGACCCCAGGCTTTTATCGGCCCGTTGAAAAACTCTTTAATGTCGGCCTTAGGTTGCTGGTCTACATATTTTGCAGGCTCAATTCCGTTACAACCAAATAATGTACATAAAATTCCCATACTAATTACTCTCCTTATTTTTTTCATTTTGTTCTCCTTCCAGTTTGATAAAACTTAAGCTGATTGCCGGCATCAACTTTATTGCGCATGGAATTAGCGAATAGCTAATTGCTAGCGCATGTAGTGCTTCTGTTGAATTCTCAGAGTTTGGGCTATACCCCCAATATGCTATTATCGGCAAAACCAGACCGCTTGCCGTTGCTAACGCAAATTTTCCTAAAAAAGTTGATATGCCAAAATATTTTGCAGCAGCAGCATCTTCTTTCTCGCGGGAAATCGTGTCTGCTAGAATTGAAGGGGGAATTCCTAGCTCAGCACCAAGCGCTAGCCCAGAAAAAACGCAAACCAGCCCATATTCATACATGTCTCCGGCCTCTAAGAAATATGCCCAGATGAAAGAGGCAATAGCTAGAAACATTGCTGATTGCCAAGCAAATTGTTTGGTCTTTATTTTCTCAATATAGCGCCATAATGGCATTCCCAAAGCGCCGCTGACAAAATAAATAAGCAAATAAGCTCCGAGCAAATTCTCTAATTCTAGATTGTCACGCACAAAGAATATAACCAGCACAACAGGTATTGCGGCAGACAGCTGGCTTAAAAACCAGATAATGAACAGTGGTCTTGTAGCTTTAAATTTTAGAAAACTAAGTGAGCCTGTTTTGCTTTTAGGCAACGATTCAAAACTGACTTTTTTGAGCCAAGGCAGCCATATCAAAGCAACAAAAGCTATGAGAGCTACAAATATTATGGCAAATATTTTGAAAGCTTCTTGTACACCATATTTTTCTGCAAGAAGAGTTGGCAGGATTGCTGCTAATGTAATGCCAATTAAGCCAATAGCTTCTCTGGTCGTAGTTATTTTGGTGCGCTGATGATAATCTTTGCACCAAATAGCTCCCAGAGATTGATAGACAATATTTAGAGTGCTGTATGCGGTTGTGCATAAAAGCATAAATATCGCGAACCATATATATGTCGGCAAAAATTCTTGCGGTGAAATTAGCAAATACATGCTAGCTGCTAGCATTATTAACATGCTTAGCATGATTGATGAAAGTATACTTTTGTTACTTGTCAATCTACTCGTTAGAAACCCAATTATCGGATCTTGGAATGCATCAAACAACCTGATTGCAAGTAGGAGGATGCCGATTGTTGCTAATGACATACCAAACTGAGTTGCGTACAAATCTGGTATGTGGAGGTAAAGCGGCAACCCTGCAAATGCTAGCGGTAAAGCTAGTATTCCGTATTGATATAGCGATAATCTTGACATTACTGACCTGCCAGTAATGCTTCACGCAATTCAGGTTCAGTGGTTTTTTCGCTTAGCCAGATATCAAAAAAAGCTTTGGTAAATTTTGGATCATCAATCTGTCCTATGTTTTCACCATTATGGAAGAAAACGCTTTTATTATCTTCTGTTTTCAATCCTTTGATTTTATCGCCTTCAACAACATCAGGGAATATCTCTCGCATCCTTGTGCCCCATTTTGCTAACTCTTCTTCTGTTGCAGATTCTTGCTTACGAACTTCTTCTACTGAGCGTTCTGCAATTTCCTCACCTGTAAAATCCATTTTATATGTCAGCTCTAACGCAAATGGTTTTGCCGGATTATATTTACCCTCAGGCGCAGACAGCTCTGCTTCGTATGCTGTCCAAAATAACCAGCTTATCTCCCCTTTTCCTACAGTTATAAAACTGCTGGATAAGATCGCGGCAATTAGCATAGCTTTAAGCATGTTGCAGCTCCATTTGCACAACATCAGTACGCCCAACTTCAAAGCTTGCAGCGCAAGTAGCTAAATATAATCTCCAAATTCTACGGAATTTATTATCAAACCCCATCGCATCCAGCTCTTTTTCTTTAGAATTAAAGGAATACAGCCAGTGACGGAGGGTTTTTGCGTAGTCTTTCCCGAAAGCGTAATTATCAGTTATCTTCAAATTCGCTTTATTTGCATGATGCTTGAACTTTTCTTTTGAAGGCAGCATTCCACCTGGAAAGATGAAACTGCGTATCATATCTCCGCCGCTTCTATAGCTTTCAAAATATTTATCATCTACGGTGATGGTTTGAATCAGGGCTTTACCCTTAGGTTTCAGGCAGGAAGATATTTTCTGAAAATAAGTATCCCAATATTTCTCACCAACAGCTTCAAACATTTCAATAGAGACTATATTATCAAACTTTTTCTGTTCGTGTCGGTAATCTTGCAACTCAATATTGGCATGGCCGTTATATTTGTGCAGGCGTTGTTTGGCATATTTATGCTGTTCTTCTGAAAGAGTCAGTCCTTTTACTGAATGATCATATTTATCAATTGCACGTTCTGCCAAACCACCCCAACCACAGCCAATTTCCAGCAACTCTCCCGATTTACCGATTAAATCCAGCATTCTGTCATACTTGTTATGTTGGGCATTAGGTAGCGGTAATTCCTCATTATTAAAAATTGCTGCTGAATATGTCATGGTTTCATCCAGCCAGAGGGAATAGAAGTGATTACCCAGATCATAATGGGCAGAGATGTTTCTTTTACTGCCTTTTAGCGAGTTTGGTTTGAGCAAATACGCTAACCTGCTGAACATACGATAAAACTCTGAGCCATATACTACTCGTTTCAGCGCTTCCACATTGATAAGGCCAAAATGCATTAAGGCTTCAAGGTCAGAGCTATCCCATTTCCCATCTCTGTATGTTTCAGCAATTCCTATGTCACCCTTAAATAAAAAAGCATTTAATGCTTCCCACTCATGTAAAACCAAATCTGCCTTTGGGCCTTTATGCTTACCTTCAAAGTCATATTTAATGCCCTCAGGCGTTGTTAAAGAAAAGGAGCCATGCTCAGCTTTTTCTATAGCATTTAAGAAGAATCTCTTGGATATATTTGTTGCTATCATAATATGATTTTACTCCTATGCTGTTTACGCCCGTATTTCTTCAACATTACTTTTTCGTAATTTTAAGTTTTTATTCTGTCCTGCGCTGGTGCGCACATCTTTTTGTTTGGGCTTGCATATATATTTTATGCCTTTGGCGAATAACTTAAACGCCTGATAATGAATTAGGCTGATGACCTTTACTGTAACCAGAGGATATTTGAAAAAATGCTTTACCAAATTTTTTTTTGTTAGCGGGGTAACTTTCCCTGCCAGTGTTGTGAGCAGAGTTTTTTCACTTTGTTTGTTATAATAATCAATCCAAATGCCAATTTTATCCTCTCTGTAATCAAACCTAAATTTGTAACTTCCCTCACGTGACAAAAATGGAGAAACATGAAATAGCTTTTCACTATCAAAAATATCATCAGGTTTTATCTCTGACTTGTCAGAGTTGAAGCATAAATAAGAGTGTGTTTCCCCAAATGTATTATTTACCTCAGACAGTACTGCTTTTAACTTCCCTTGTTTATCCAAACAAAACCAGAAGCTCACAGGGTTAAACACATAGCCAAATATTCTTGGCATGCAAACCAGCATGATCTCGCCGTCACAGCTGATTTTGTTTTCCCGCAGTATACTATAAATCCAGAGCTTTAAATCTTCACCGTTTCTTGCGCCATGATCCTTTTTCTTAAAAGTTAAGAATGGCGGCAGCAGTGATAAATTATCAATATCAGAAATCGGCAGCACAAGATAATATACCCCGTAAGTGAACTGGTTCACTTTTGGGATTAGCCTTTTATGCATGGTTTTTGCAGTTAAGATTCCTGCCATGGCAAATCCACTCCCAATTCTTTTGCTACATTCACCCCGCTCATCATGCCATCTTCATGAAAGCCGTAACGCTGATATGCCCCGCAAAACCAGGTATTATTTTTACCTTGTATAAGCTCAATCTCTTTTTGTGCCTTGATTGCATTCTTAGTAAACACAGGATGGTGAAATTCATGTCTATTGAAAACCAATTCAGGGTCAGGCTCAGTATGTGGGTTGAGCGTTACAAATAGCGGGTATTTGTCATCTATATTTTGCAATAAATTCATCCAATAGCTAACAGAAATATCAGGCGTTTTATCTTCCTTCTCTTTGCTCAAGTAAACCCAGCTTGCCCAGGCATTTTTGTTTTTCGGCATCAAGGAAACATCACGATGCAGATACGCTATATTCTTTTGGTAGGTAAAGTTTGATAATATAGCCTTTTCTTCGTGAGTCGCATCAGAGAGAATTTTTAGGGATTCATCAGCGTGTGAGGCCATAACTACATGATCATAAACTTCCGTGTTGCCATTCTGATCAGTTACTTCAACTTTGTTATTATCGCGCTTAATGCTCTTAACTGCACAATTTAACCTTACTTTATCATCAAAGCTTGCAGTTAGTTTCTCTACATATTGCTTGCTACCACCGGTTACCGTATACCATTGCGGCTGTCCTTCAGTGGCAAGCAGTCCATGATTTTCAAAAAATCTGATGAATGTATATGCAGGGAATTGTAGCATTTGTTCAATAGGGCAACTCCAGATTGCACCTCCCATAGGATATAAGAAATATCTCTTAAACCAATCCCCAAGTCCAAGATTTTTAACAAACTCACCAAGGTTCATATCAATTTCTCCAGACTCTAGGATCAATTTTGATTCTTTAAAAAAACTGGTTATATCTTTAAGCATCCCTATATATTTTGGACGCAACAAGTTCTTCTTCTGTGCAAATAATTTGGCTAAGCTCTGCGTGTTATATTCCAGCCAGCTATTATTTATAGAAGCTGCAAAGGACATATCGCTTTTTTCAACTTCAACCTCTAGATGTTTAAACATCCCTGTAAGAAGCGGGTAATTGCGATAATTAAAAACGATAAAACCTGTATCAACGGGAATTTTCTTTCCGTCATAATCAATTTCTAATGTTCTGGAATGCCCGCCTATATAATTATTCTTCTCATAAACAGTTATATCATGAGCTTGATTAAGCAAATAAGCTGCTATATTCCCTGATATTCCGGTACCGATAATTGCAATTTTCATAACGCAACTATAGCAAGAGCACATTAAACTTACTATTTCGCATATCTTACATTTTTGTAATTTAAGTGAAACATTGAATTAATTAGTCGGAGCACATAATTATAAAATGTAATATTTTAACAGGATGGTCTTCATGGCAAATTTGTTTGATTCACTACAGCTCGGCGATTTAACTATAAATAATCGGATTATAATGGCTCCGCTTACCAGAATGCGCAGCAAGCAACCGGGAAATATTCCTTATGAGCTTAATGCAGAGTATTATGCGCAGCGTTCTACAGCCGGACTTATAATTTCTGAGGCTACTCAAATAAGCCAGCAGGGTCAGGGTTACCCTGCAACGCCGGGTATTCATTCCAAAGAGCAGGTTGAGGGTTGGAAATTAGTGACAAATGCAGTTCATACAAAAGGGGGAAAGATATTCCTTCAACTTTGGCATGTAGGAAGGATTTCTCACTCATCTCACCAACCAAATGGCGGTTTACCTGTTGCTCCATCAGCTATAAAACCTACTGGAAAAGTATTTACTGCCAACTGGCAGCAGGCAGATTATGAAACTCCGCATGAGCTAACTATTGAGGAAATCAAAGCAATTCTTGCAGACTATAAAACTGCCGCGCAAAACGCCGAAGATGCTGGGTTTGATGGCGTTGAAGTTCACGGAGCGAATGGTTATTTACTGGATCAATTCCTGCAAGATGGCTCAAATAATCGTACAGATGAATATGGCGGTTCAATTGAAAACCGTGCGAAATTCTTACTGCAAGCTGTAGATGCAGCCATAGATGTTTGGGGTAAAGGCCGTGTTGGTGTGCGCCTTTCACCTTACGGAACATTTAATGATATGAGCGATAGTGACCCTGTTGCCCTATTCACATATGTGTTGGAAGAGCTTAGCAAGCGTGGCATTGCCTATGTTCATGTTATAGAACCAAGAGCAACAAGTGCAGGTGGAAGTGATAAAGTTGAACAAGATGCACCTTGCACATCTGAAATTTTCAAAGAATCATTTAATGGTGTTTTCATTTCAGCAGGTGGTTACAATCCTAAAACAGCCAAAGAAGCTGTTGAAAATGGTAGTGCAGATGCAGTTGCTTTTGGAAGATTATATATCGCTAACCCTGATTTGCCTGAGCGTATTAAAGCAGGCACTGAGCTTAACCCATATAATAGAGCGACTTTTTATGGAGGAGTGGAGAAAGGTTATACAGATTATCCTTTTATGAATGAAAAGGCAGCTTAAAGGTACAATACAAAATCAAACCTAGCTAAATCCATAAATAACAAACACTTACAACTTAAATTCGGTTACCTCCCCCGCCCTTCGGGCCCGGATAAGTTTCATTATGGAAAATGGGTGGTTCTTCTACCACTATTTATACCCCTGAGATAATCAAATACCAGCGCAGCTTGCGCCAGCAATCAACGATAACTGCCGTGCTCACGGCGGCTCATTCAAACAGAGATAAAGTTAGAAAGGTTAGATGGTGGAGGGGGCAGGATTCGAACCTGCGTAGACAATGTCGACGGAGTTACAGTCCGTTGCTTTTGACCGCTCAGCCACCCCTCCATTATGCATCAGCCTGCCATAAATTCAAGCAAAGCTGTTAAGGAATAGGAGTTCTAATCCAAACTTACTGGAATGTCAAAACAGAATTAGCACAGAATTACCTTTGCGTGGAATTTCCCTGTGATTGCCCTTCCGTAATCATTGCCGCTTGCCCCATTTACTCGGCTCTTGCTTTCCACTCACTTCACTACCCCAAATTTTGTTAGAAAGATTAAGATATTGATGGTAAACTCCCAAGTCAATGAAAAAAGATTTACAAGATTTAACTGTTCTCTATGGCAGACATGCCTGCATTGCAGCTTTGCAAAACCCAAAGCGGAAAATCCGCAGAACTCTAGTGACCAAAAACGCACAGCATAAATTGCAGGATATATTGCCCGCTAATATCGAAATTGTGGATGACAGAACCATATCCAAAAACCTCACTCCGGATGCAGTTCATCAGGGAATTTGTGTTTTTGCCGAACCGCTAAATGACGGTGAGCCAAAAATCGCAGAATTAGGCAATCTTGTTGTGTTGTTAGATGAAGTAACCGACCCGCACAATATCGGTGCGATTATGCGTTCTGCCTCCGCCTTTGGCGCAACTGCCGTCATCACGACTTTCCGCAATTCCCCAGCCGAAGGTGGTGTGCTGGCAAAATCTGCAAGTGGCGCTCTGGAATATATCGCCTATGGGCGCGTGCGGAATTTGGTCAAATATATGGCAGTTTTAAGCGAAAATAACTTCACCTTAATCGGTCTGGACGGCGAAGCAGAAACTGAAATTTCCTCTGCCTTCACTGCCAAAAGATATGCTGAGAAATATGCAATCGTGCTCGGCGCAGAAGGAAAAGGCTTGCGCGGCATCACCAAAGAAAATTGTGATATTCTGGCAAAAATCTCAATGAGTGAGAGGCAAGAAAGCCTTAATGTTTCCAACGCGGCAGCAATTTCCCTGTGGGAAGCGCAAAAGCATTTAGCCTTAGCTAGTTAAATTTCTATTTCGGCAGAACCGCTTTTCCCCAGAAAATTGCCAACTGTCGCAGTTGCAAATTCAATTTCAATCAGTTCTGCCGGTAACTTTTCCGCAAGAGCGCGCACCTCCGGACTTTGATAAATCGAGCTGGTCTTATCTGCCGATTTATTTTTGTCGATAACTCCCTGTATTTCCGTCAATTGCTCTTCGCGGACATTGCCCATCTCGAACATCAAATCCGATATCGTCAGATTATTCTCTTTAGCAAGGTTTAATAGCTTCTGCACCACTTCTGATTTTGGCGTGCGCTCGTCCTGCATCTTCTTATAATTATCTTTTGTATACTCAACACCATTTTCTTCCATCTCAGCGACAATTTGCTTGAATGTCGGGTCGGCAGCTAAATGTATTGAGGCATCGGGGTTATAACCCATTTCTCTGGCGGCAGTATAGGCAAAGGCTTTAAATCCGGCTTCCTGAGGTGGCTGCGCAATATATGATTCAACCAAATGGTGAATATCTTCCCTCATACCTTCTGATACTTGCCATTTCGTAGCTTCCGGTAAATCCCTTCCGGCGAGAGTATATTGGAAATAAACCTCACCCATTAAATCGCTAATCTTTCCGGATTTATCCATCGCCTCGTTTATTTCTGCCATGGTAGATTCTACAATCTCCTTATTTCCGAGCCTGATTGTTTCAGTGCGATAAGAACGCGCCAAGCTATCAATCAATAATTCCTGTCGTCCGATAATTTCACTCATATTTTGTTCGGCAGTCAAACCATCATAGGAATTCACAACTTTTTTGACAGCCTCCAATAATGTGCCACCCTCACGCACGCGCTCAAAGATTTTATCCTTTTCCGATAAAGCCACTACTTGCGTAATAATTCCCGGATGCGCGGATGAATCGGGCTTTGCCAGCATCGGCAATTCTTCCCCCTGCACAATCTGATAATTGATAACTATTTCACCGTTTCTTTCAACTGGTGTGGGTTTAACCCGCGTACCCGAAACCTTATTATCCGAGGCTCTGGATTCATAGGCGGTCTGGAAGCTTTCTATATTTGTAATAACACTCTTATCCGACATTTATTTAGTCCCTGATTGCGCCTTGCCCTCAAATAATATTATACCATTCTACTATGAAACTAATGTTACATTGTTGACAGTTTGTCAATAAATGCGAAACTAAGGCTATATATCACCATTAGGAACAAGATGAGCAAGTTCACAAAAAAACTATTTGTCGTTTTATCACTATTTCTACTCACCGCCTGCCCGAAGAATAATCCGGCGGATGTTGAATTGGCAGAAAGAACAGCAACTTTGAAACGCATCGCCGAGAATATCAAAAGTCAGGGCGATGTACAAACCGCAGCCCAGCTTGAAGCGCAGATAATCTCGCTCAACAAACATGATGCAGCATCATTCCTTGAACTTGCCGATAGCCTGAATATGATGGGACAAAAAAAGGAGGCTGCAGAAGTTTTAGAAACCGGAGAAAAGCTAAATCCGGAAGATGATTCGCTAAAATTCGCCCTCGCAAAAGCATATATAAACAATAACAAACCGCACCCTGCACTGGAAAAAATTGAGCTGGTCGTGGACAAGGAAAACCGCGATTATTTCAACATTAAAGGTGTTGCGCTGGATTTAACCAACAAGCCCGAAGAGGCGCAAAAAACCTTTCAACTCGGTTTGGATAAGCATTCGCATGATGATTTACTGCTAAATAATCTTGCATTATCCTATGTCCTTGATGACCAGTATCAAAAAGCGATTGATATACTTGAAGGCTTGGCGCAAAGAAGTGATGCCAAACCCAAATATAAGCATAATCTCGCGCTCGCTTATGGCCTGAACAAACAGGAAAAACTTGCATATCAACAACTTATTAGCTCTCTAACTCGTGAAGATGCCGAAGAGAATTTAAAATTTTACAAAGAAATTCGCAAGCAAAGGAAGGCTAAATGAGTAAGCTAAATGATATAATCGATGCTAAAGTTGAGTATGTAAAAGCCTGCGAGCAGAAAGTTTCTTTCAAAGAGCTGGATAAAATGGCAAAAGACGCGCCGCCGGTTCGTGGGTTTGCTAAGGCTCTGCGCGCAAAACAGGAAAACAACCAATTAGGGCTGATTGCTGAAATCAAAAAAGCATCTCCCAGCAAAGGCTTGATTCGCGCGGATTTTAATCCGGCTGAGCTTGCCAAAGCCTATGAAGAGGGCGGTGCAACCTGCCTTTCCGTTCTGACTGATGAGCCTTTTTTTCAGGGTAGTGATGAGTACTTAAAGCAAGCAAGAGCCGCAACCAATCTACCGGTTTTGCGCAAAGATTTCACTATTCATCTCTATCAAGTGCTGGAAGCCCGCGCCATGGGTGCAGATGCAATCCTCCTTATTCTTTCAATTCTCGAAGATGATAATGTCAGGGAAATGGAGGCGCTCGCCATGTATTACGGCATGGATGTGCTGCTGGAAGTGCATAATCGCGAGGAGATGAAGCGCGCTGTCGGTTTTAAATCCAAACTGATAGGCGTGAATAACCGCGATTTATGGAATTTTGAGGTTGATATGAATACTTCAAAAAGGCTGTGGCCGCTTTATCCTGATGGACATGTGCGGATTTGCGAAAGCGGTATTGCGAGCCATGAAGATGTGCTGGAAATGCAGAGATATCGCTATAATTGCTTCTTGGTCGGCGAAAGCCTGATGCGTCAGGATGATGTAAAATCTGCGACAATGCAACTTCTCGGCAAATAGTTGCCAAAGCCCAAAATGCAGTTTTATCTCAGTAAAATCAACAACTTGTGAAAAAACATCGAAAAATCGCTGATTTTAATTTTACTTATCTCCCCCCACTCCCGCATAATGCCCATATTGAGCTCAATATC
>Ga0066640_10000321_pt1 | contig 27802 bp, 24 predicted proteins | sample CryGeyCG2114_020_2_FD_59505 | JGI IMG/M metagenome (GOLD analysis project Ga0066640, IMG submission 59505) | Groundwater microbial communities from aquifer - Crystal Geyser CG11_big_fil_rev_8/21/14_0.20 | ecosystem: Environmental > Aquatic > Deep subsurface > Groundwater | place: USA: Utah... | reverse complement strand
TCCGTGTCGCTTCGCGACACGCTCGCTCCTGCCGTTTCGGGCAAAAGTGTAAATTGGCGGAGAGGGGGAGATTCGAACTCCCGGGACCATTGCTGGCCCAACAGTTTTCAAGACTGTCGCTTTCAACCGCTCAGCCACCTCTCCATAAATTGTGTCAGCCGCAAACTTATGTACTCAAATCCGACCTTTACGTCAATTTGAAATTGCGAAACTGAGTATATCCGGAAAAGACCGGCGAGTCAATATCTTAGTAAATAGCATAATATGTAGGTAAATCAAATGCGTTACGCCAGGTTAACTTGGGTGATATTCTAAAGTACTAGACCGGCATAAATCTATGCTTATCTATAAAAATAATTTTAATAAGCTAGCATGAAAATTTGGATATTAAATGGCATTGGCACAAGATTTTACGGCATCTCTCAACCTAACAAGGAAAGCCTGTCTGAGACCATGACTTGGTTACGTTCTTATATTCCTGCCGATTATCCTTGTTTGGAAATGGAAAGTTTACGACGAGAAAAGGGCCCGCCAAAAAATAAATAGACATTATTTAATTGCAGTTGATCTGACTTAAGCTTCCGGTTGACGATTTACAGTACGCTCGTAGCGCTCCCAAGTTTTTCTAAACTGGACTGAATTCTTTAGTAAATCATCAAAGCTGCCAGATCCAACAATGGAAGCGTCATCAAACATGACAATGCGGTCAAATTTTGGGAGAAGATGAAGCCGATGAATCGCAGAAATTATTGTTGTGTTGGGAAAGGCTTCAAACATACTTTCGTAAACGGCTAGTTCGTTTTTTGGATCAACGCTACTGGTTGGTTCATCAAGTAGCAAGATTGATTTATCAACCGACGCCATTAGTCCACGAGCTAGGGCCAGCCGTTGTTTTTCTCCTCCACTTAAATTTACTCCTTTTTCAACTATCGATGAAGACAGTCCTTTTGGCAGCTGCTCAACAACACTACTAAATCGAGCCATGTCGGTGACAGCCTGAATTTCATCATCCGTATGTGGTACGCCGACGGTAATGTTGTCACGGATGCTTGCATTAAATATCTCCGGATCCTGCGGAATTAATGCAATATCTGCGCTCATTGATTTGAAACCATTTTCTAGTTCAAGGCCATCTACTAGCACGCAAATAGATTGTGGTTCGTATAATCCGCGCATTACTTTTAGAGCTGTCGTTTTTCCACTACCGCTTTCACCTATAAAGGCGATGTTTTCTCCGCGTAAGAATGAAAAAGAGACATTTTCCAAATGCAGATCATCATTATCTGGGCCGTGGTAAGAAAAGTTTAAATCCAAGACCTCTATTTTCTTCCACGTATTATCAAGATGACCACGTTCAGACTCGACGTCGTCTGGGAATTCATCTGTCAAAGCTTCAGAATTACTGACGTCTGCTTTATGCCGCACGATGTTTCCATACAGATAGGCAAACCTGAAAAACAGATCACGAATACTTTGGAGATAGCCGTATAATAAATAAACCGTTCCAAATAGAACCACTCCGCCAGCTAGTAAGGTCAGCCAGACGTATGATCCAATTACCATAAACACCATCAAGGCTCCACACATGGTTACCAAAAACCACTTCACTTCGTTAATACGGATACTTCGCTTATATAGTTTTAGCGGAGCCATGATTTTCTTATAGATGGCGTTGCTCACCAACCTTTCAATCCGCAAAATAATAACCGTTGTGATGTTACTGATGGTGTCGTATATTTTAGCGGAGACTCGGTTATCAAATCGGTTAAGCTTGGCGTACTGACCTTCGAGGACGCGGTCAAAGCGTAGAATCATCCAAATAGTTAGCACTACCATCACTCCAACAATGTAGCTGGAGTGTACGTTAAAGTAGACCAAGGCAATGTACGCACCTGTAAAGCGGACTAAAGATTCAATGACCTCAAAGGTTCCCTCAGCATAATTAAAAATAGCTTTGGTGCCTTTTTCAACGCGGTCAATCGTATCTCCAGAATGATGATCGCTATGCCAGCTGGCTGGCAGGTTCATTACTCCGTTCAGCAAGAACTTTTTATATTGTGCTCTTACAAAAAAAGCGTTTTGTAGTTCAATGACCCGAGCTGGTCCATGGAAGGCCCAGAAACCAATTTCAATGACAATAAAGAGAGCCAAAAAACCCAAAATTTGCCAAAGGTTTTCCTGTGTGACGCCGGCCTGCTGAATTGTATTTAATATTTTGGCAACCAGGAGCGGCTCAAGCAGAACTATGGCGTTGGCTGCCACAAATAACAAGAAATATAAAACCACCGCTCGGCGGTTGCCTCTGGCATATCGCCACAGCTGGCGAGTCATATAAGTTACTGCGTTGTCCTTAAGAAACATACCAAGTTAGACTACTGCCGCCTTTCACATAGGTCAACCGCAAAGACAGCTAATATTCATAAAAAAAGAGAGGTCGCGGGAATCCAAGGGGACTCCTACGACCGCGACAAGCCAGCTTAGAACGCCTAGGCGCTCTGTCGCAGGCGGCTGTCGTCGCTACCTTCTTGTTTGCCCCCACGGGCTGCTGCAGCACTCTGGCGCTGGGCGTGGGCTTCGTAGCCCATCATCACCATCGCCTGGTGGTTGCAGTTGAATCCACCCGGCCGAGTAGCGGCCGAGTGGGCGGGGGTGGCGGGCGGGATGCCCACCGCCGTCGAGTTCTGATCCATCGAATCCTCCGAAAGGTGCAAGTACAATACTCCCTTTTAGGCCCTTATGTCAAGTCTAGATAGATCACTCCTATTGACATTTACCATTAAAAATGGTAAACTACGACAATAGTAAAATGTTGGTTGATTTATCAGTTTAGGATTTACAGTTTTATGAATCAGGAAAGGATACCTACAGCCGTTGCAGTTAATGCCCGTGAGGCAAAACCCGGAATTCAGCAGACCACTTGGGAATGGCGGAGTTTTATTAATGCGGAAGGAAGCACTGCTATTGAGCAACAAGATGACGCCGCTATGCTGGAGGCCGGCATGGATTATCTAACGACAATTAGTACAACTGCTAAGTATATTCCAACTCCAGAATTGATTAGATCAATTGGTGAAGAGGTAAAGCTGCATGGAGAAATTAGACCAGATGATTCCCCTGAGATAACAGCTGAGGAACTTATACAGTTGCGTGATAAGACCTTAAGCACAATGACCGAGCTAGGGCTAGTTCCAAGTAATGAGAATGCTTATCACAATGAGAGTCACATAACCGCTGCTGTCTGTAGGACATCAGCTCTAATTGTAGAATACAACGCCGGTCCTCAGTCCAGAAAAATTTCTGTTACAGAGGCTAGGGGTTTATTGCTCGCGGCAGCAGCCCATGACGCTGATCACACTGGAAAAGCCAAGCGTGAAAGCAGCTCCGATAATTTTACGGCAGAGCAATATGCCGCCAACGTTGCTGACGCAATAGCTAGACAAGAGGGTATGTCGGTTCATGTGAGACAGTTAATTGCTAGGTCTATTTTAAGTACGTCTTTTTGGGAGCACCCAACCAATCCACACATCAAGCCTCAAACAACGGTCGAGCGTATACTACAACAAGCTGATATTGGTGGTTATGTTTACGAGCCTGAGTTCTTTCCAAAAGACAAGAGCTTTGAGCAAACCATATCTAAAGATGGCCAGACCGTCGGAGATCGGGAGAGTAATTTACAGTGGCTACAGGACTCTTTTAACGTCGCTAAGGAGCAAATGGACAATGCTATTGCTCCTGCGCCAAGATCTATTGAGGTTTGGTTAAAGGGGCAGCGGGGCTTTCTTTACTATCTACGAGCCCAACATGACTCCATGGTAGAAGCGGCCTTCCCTCAGCACATCATAGATCGTGATGCTGGTATTATTGAAGTTGATCCAGAGTGGATCTGGGAAAAGCGCCTCCGCGAAAAAGAACAGTTAGTGGAGGAGCTGATGCGCCATTTTAGTGGTTCATCAGAAACAGCTCAAGGTCTAACTGACCACTATCAGGATGAGATTCAGTCTGTCCAGGATTGGTTCAGCTCCTTGCCAGTGTCCGAATAAGCTCATTTTGTATTAATGGTATTATAAAAGACGAGGAATACTCGTCTTTTATAATAAATGCGGAGAGGAAGGGATTTGAACCCTCGATGCCGGAGAAAACCGACATAACAGATTAGCAATCTGCCGCTTTCAACCGCTCAGCCACCTCTCCATTGGTCTAAAAAGCTAGCTAACTATACGGTTGCTTGCTGGAATAGTCAACTCCCCAGCATTATTCTATAATTGCTTCACAACGCAGACAAAAAATGTTATACTATGTCCAATATGGCAGACTCCAAAACCAAGCCAAGGATTAAGCAGGAGAACCTACCTACGACTGATCCTGACCACCCAATCCACCGTGGTCAAATCATGTTGCAGTGGGATTTCCCCGAATATATTAAACATGATCGCGGACCGCTTTGGTACGCGCTGGCAACACTAATAGCAGGCGGTCTTTTTATTTGGGCAGCGTTTGACGGCAATTTCTTATTTGCTTTAATGATCGTATTGCTAGGTTTTATTGTCCTGACACATCACCGTAACGAACCTTTGATACTTCATTTTACTTTGTACGAACGGGGCATTCAAATTGGTGATAAGTACTACCCGCACCGCGATATTGATAGGTTCGCGCTAGTTTACGACCCGCCATTCGTTAAGGTGCTTTACATCATGCCGAAAAATGCGATGTTGCGCCAAGAAATACCGATACCGTTAAAGGATCAGGACCCAGTTGAAATTCGTACGATGTTATTAGACTATATTAGGGAAGATCTTGAGCGCGAAGACGAGGAAAATTACTACGAAACGATCAATCGTCTATTGAAGCTTTGGTAGCTTGACAGCAAGTTTAAAATGAAGTTGACTGTATAAGCTTTTCTAAAATATGTCCTCGTAGCTCAGATGGATAGAGCATCAGCTTGCGGTGCTGGGGGTCGCACGTTCGAATCGTGCCGAGGACACATCTGCTAGATCATGAGCCCCGCTGACGCGGGGCTTTGTGTTACAATATGAACATGACACCACGACTTTACTGGCTATCAATTTTCCTTACGCCTGTTTTTTGGCTAGGTCTAGCTTCCCAGGCAGATGCTAGTTACCCAGCTAGCTACAATATTTCAGTAGATCAGTCCGCCCAGTCCGTGACTTTATTGGGCAAAGGAGATGACTCAGGTAAGTCCACGGTCATTTCGCTGCCTAGCCGAGCAAAAAAAATTCAAGGCCGAAAACTTAGAGTAGCCGGAGTAAACTATCTAGGTGTGCTCTACCAAAAAAAACGTGGAGTTTATTTACGCTTTTACCATCCAAATGGAAATAAATTAGCACAACGCACTGTAGCAACCAGAAAAGGTGACCAGGCTTTTCCCGCTATCCGATTAGATTCCGTGGTAATCAGCGATCGGCGCATGGCCAAAGTAACGCTCATCAAGCAGACTAGTGCCGGTATTAATAAACGCTTCATCAGTAAGCGGTACCAAGTTAAACCTAAAAAAACCGGTAACAAGCAGCTGGCTGTCTATAAAAGTAAATCAGAGGTCATCACTGCACCAACCTTCAATGGTGATAATTGGTTGGCGATGTTGAATTATTATCGGAAGGCCAGCGGAGTTACCCCAGTTTCGGAAGATGTAAATCTATCGGCTGACTGCCAGCTACATAATTCCTATATGGAGCTGAATAGTGAGTTAACTCACTACGAGACCGATGATAAGCCTGGTTACAGTGAAGATGGGGCTCGGGCTGGGATTAGTTCTGTGTTAACTAGTTGGTGGAGTACCGAGAAGCGAGATGCTGTGTCGGGCTGGTTTGTAACTCTGTATCATCGCTTACCACTTTTGGATCCCGCCATTGATGCGCCAGGTTTTGACGATGAGTTTAATAGAAACGCAGTGTCATATTACTGTCTATATTTTGCAACCTATGACACGCAGCTTTCCGGAATTGATCATGAACCGATTGCTTTTCCATTCCCTGGAATGACTGACGTGGAGACAAGTCTTACAATAAACGAATCACCGGATCCGCTTGAGCCTCATCTTGATGAGGGCGCAGAGTGGCCGACAGGGCCCATTATTACTCTGCAGTTTTATAATGGTGAGAACGTCTCCAGTATGTCGGTCAGTCTGATTGACAGTAATGGAGTTAACTTGACTGGATATAAACAATTACCAGGTGACTCAGATAATCCAAATAATGCAGTGCAGGGTAACGCTGTTTCGTTTATCCCAAAAAATCCACTAAACACAAACACTTTATACACGGTTCGCATGACTGGAGATGTCGACGCAACATCGTTTAATAAGACTTGGAGTTTTACAACGGGTAGCTAACTTCCTCGCGCCACGGCATACAACTCAATTTTCCTAACGCCGGCCTTTTGTAGGACCTTAACCGCGGCTAAGGCCGTCGCTCCGGTAGTCACGACATCATCAATAAGGTAGACCGTCTTACCTGCAAGCACTCGCTCCGCTCTAATCTGATCATTTAGTGAGAAAGCTTTGCTAACATTATTAAATCTCTCAATGGGATTTGATATCTGCGCTTGAGCTCGCGTCGACTTAATGCGCACCAGTAAATTGTCTAGTAGGGGAATGTCCAGTGACTGACTTATTATTTCCGATAGCAGAGTCGCCTGATTATAACCTCGTTCACAGACTCTTCTAGGATGTAGTGGCATTGGAATAATAATGGCATTATCAAATGAAGTATCTAATTCATCTATATATTCTGCGAGCGCTAGTCCTAAAGGTATAGCCACCTCCTTAATTCCTCGGAACTTCAACAATTCAATGGAGTGACGCCAAAATGGATCATGATATGGACCCAGTGTCTGAATAGACAGGACGCTAGATTCGGGTAGAGTAGTTTGGTGTCGACGTTGGCTGGCGGCTACGCAGTCATCGCAAGCCCAGGTGTCATACCTTAAACAGCCCACGCAGCGACGGGGGAGTAAAGCGTCTAGAAATTGTGAAAGTATTTGTTTATACATAAAACACCACCCGTTCGTGGGTGGTGTAACGAACTTATTTAAAGTCTAGCGTTATTTATCCTTTTTGACAACAACCTTTCCATTTACGGCCGCTAAAGAGACATGGTCTCCAGAGGATATTTTTTTAGACAGTAATTTCTCGGCTAACAGGTTTTCTACTTGATCAGTTAAAACACGCCTAAGACCACGAGCGCCCTGATCTGGTTCATACCCTTCTTTTACGATTAGTTTCTTCGCCGAGCTTTGTAAGCGAACTGAAATGTTCATCCTTTCTAACTGTGCAGCTATCTCCGAGAACTGTAAATCAATTATGCTAGACAAAGATTTTTCAGAGAGAGGCTCAAAAACTAACTGTTTATCAATTCGGCTTAAAAATTCTTGTGGGAAGGTCGCTTGTAGGTCTTGTAGAACGGCAGCTTTAACCTCGTCAAACGGCATTATCGAGCTAGTCGATCCCTCTGCTAAATCAAAGCCTAGTTCTGCCTGCTTAGTCAGCAAGTCAATTCCAATGTTAGAAGTAAGCACCAAAACTGAGTGTCGGAAGTTTAATTCTCTTCCACTTGAGTCAGTTAATTTGCCTTCATCTAGAATTTGTAATAGCACGTTAAAGATATCGGGGTGAGCTTTTTCAATTTCGTCAAAGAGTACGACAGAGTATGGTTTTCGACGAATATGATCGGCTAGTTTAACAGTGTCATTGTAACCGACGTATCCGGCTGGGGCACCAACCATTTTTGAGACTGTGAAACTTTCTGAAAACTCAGACATGTCTATTCTTAGTAGAGCGTCATTGTCGCCAAAGTGAGTCTCAGCCAATTTTTTTGCTAATTCAGTCTTACCAACGCCCGAAGGTCCTAGGAATAAGAAGCTTCCTAATGGTCGTTGCCCAGAAGACAAGCCAGCCGCTGATCGCCTTAAAACCGCACAGACAGCGTCTACTGCAGTGTCTTGTCCAATGACAACCTTTTTAAGTTCACTGGCAAGTTCTACAAATCTCTTTTCAGGTTTTGCGGCAATATATGAGTAGGGCACCCCAGACACCGAGGCAACCACTCTAGCTATGTCATCGATAGTGACAGGTGTCTTGGGTAGCTTTAACTTTTTAACTTGAGCCCTTGCCGTGACTAGTTTTTTTTCTAGTTTTGTCTCCTTGGCCTTTATTTCAACTGCGGTTTGATAACGTTCGTTTCGAACGGCAGTCTCTTTTTGTCGCCTTAAGCCAACGGCTTCTCGGCTTAGCGCATCAAGCGTTTTAAGAGCGGCCGGTACCTTGCGCTGTACACGCGCTTTAGCTCCAGCTTCGTCAAGTAGGTCAATGGCCTTATCGGGCAGGCGTTGTTCTGGTAAAAATCTTACCGCCAAGTCAACTGCGGCAGTTAACGCTTCTGGGGTAAATTTAACGTAGTGAAAATCTTCATAGAACTCACTCAGTCCCTGTAAAATCTCAACAGCCTCCTGTTCTGTGGGCTCGTTAACTCGGATAGACTGAAAACGGCGATCAAGCGCCGGGTCAGCTTCAATAAACTTTCTATATTCATCAGATGTGGTCGCACCAATGCAACGAATATGCCCCTTGGCTAAAGCTGGCTTTAAAATATTTGCGGCGTCCATAGATCCACCCTGAACCGTGCCCGCTCCCACTAAGGTGTGGAGCTCATCTACGAACAAGATGATGTCTGTATTTTGTCTCACTTCATCAATTAACTGTTTTATCCTGGATTCAAACTCTCCACGATACATAGTACCAGCAATCATGAGGGACAAATCAAGAGCCACCACGCGCTTGTGTAGCAAAATATCAGGTACATCACCGGCGACAATTCTACGAGCCAGTCCTTCAACAATAGCGGTTTTACCAACACCCGCTTCGCCAATTAATACCGGATTATTTTTTGTACGTCGAGAGAGTATGTGTATTAGGCGTTCAATTTCATCAGCTCGTCCAATTACCGGATCAAGTTGGCTCTGCGTGCCTGACGCTGTCAGGTCTGTGCCAAAGTAATCAAGAGCCGGAGTTTCTGAGGAGGACTCATTGTCAGTGGATTCATCTATGTTAGCACCTGTGTCTTTTCCAAGTCTCGTCGATTGACCATTGCCATACAGAGCTTGAATAGAAGTATATTTTGTATTGCTGTTCATCACGTTTAAAAGTTGCTGACGGATTGTTTCTAGAGACTCATCCACACTCCTCAGGAGCTCTGACCAATCAAGCTCAGAGTGTTCCACTAAAGCAAATAGTAGGTGCTCAGTTCCAATATACTGGTGGTGCCGATCCATTGCCAAGGTCGCCGCTCGTTGAATTAGCTGCTTGGTTTCAGAGGTAAACTCCGGCCAGAGAAATACCACGTCAGTATTTTCCTTGTCTGTTTTGCCATCAAGAGAGATACCTTCTGATGTGGACAGGTATTCCGAGAGTAGGTCAGGGGAGACATTACAATTGCGCAGCACCTCAGCTCCGATGCTGCCTTCCTGCTGGGCTAGGCTGTATAACAAAAAGCTTGGAGAAATCTCCTGGTGCTTGAGTTCCCACGCCAAATCAATAGATCGCGATAAGGTGCTACGAAGGTGGGTGGTAAATCTTTGGAGAATGTCAGGTTGCATTTAGCTTTTCGCCAAATCTCGGTACAGTACCGACAGATAGATGACGCTGAAAGGAGTTATAATCAATAGCGAAAGCAGGCTACCAATGATAGGTACTCGCGTCAATAGAAAGGTAAGAATGCCTGCTACCGTATAAATCAAAGTTAATCGAATTACAACTGTTACGTATGAGCTCCTCACTAAGTCATAGCTAGCTTTCAGTGCAGTTTTAAGCGAGTTGTTCTTTTCTACAATACTAAAACCAGTGAAGATAAAGAACGATGTCAGGGCAGCGCTAAGGACAGCTGGAATTAGTGATAACCAACCAAACAGTCCGCTGTTTAATGTCCACGATGTCATGCCTAAGGCTAGTCCCGCAATCATACCTATAACTACCGAGCCAATTAAAGTTCCAGTAGCCGTGACTATTACAAAAACTAAACCATACCCGACGAATCTTAAGAAGAACGCGACCGACTGTTCGAAGGCATGCATTACCGTTATTCGTTCATGATGCATGGTCATGTAGTACAGAGCGCAAATACCAAGAATCTGTACTACGAAGATGGTAATTAACACTAAACCACCTATCCAGATACCTTCAGTAGAAAAATCATGTGATTGTGAATTAAGCAAAGCCGAACCGAAAAAATTACCAATAAAAGCCACGCCTAGCAGAAAGCTTATCAAGGCAGGAATAAAGGATACCCCAAAGAACTTTGAAAAGGATCCAACATAAATCTCGAGTGTATCATGATAACTTTTGCTGATTGGATCCATTTTTTTTACGGATGATGTTGCAGGCATAGCAATATTTGGTTAACAATGACCCTTAGTATAGCGGTTTCTATCAAAAATATCTACCAGTCTTAATTTTCATCGGTCGGTATATCACCGCCCATGGCATTAAGGGCATTAATTCTATCCTCGACAGGAGGATGTGTTGAGAGTAGGCGGGAGTAGACAGATTTTTGACGGAAAGGATTAGCAATGAACAAATGCGCCGTTGCGTGATTGGCTCGAGCTAGCGGTTGATTTTGTTGGGAAATTTTTGTGAGTGCGCTCGCCAAGCCATCCGAGTACCTCGTTAGTAGAACCGCTGAGGCATCAGCTAAAAACTCTCGTTTTCTAGAAATTGCTAGCTTTATCAATTCGGCGAACAATGGAGATAGCATTACTAGTACAATTCCTATTATCATCACGACTAATTCAATTTGATTGCCACTCTTACGTCCACCGCTATCACGACCGCCAATAAATCTAACTCGCCACATCCAATCTGCTAGTAGAGCTATTACACCAACTAGAACTACTACTATCATCATTAGTCTGGTGTCATAGTTACGAACATGTGACAGTTCGTGAGCCGCTACTCCTTCCAGTTCCACTTTAGTTAGATTAGCAAGTAGGCCAGAGGTGAAAGCAATAGAGGCTTTTTCTGGATTTCGCCCCGTTGCGAAGGCGTTCATGGCAGAATCTTCAATGATGTACACCTTTGGCATTGGCAGGCCTGCTGTGATGCACAAGTTCTCGACTAGGTTCCATAATTCTGGTGCGTCTGATTTTTCAATCTGTTTTGCACCAGCAGCTGCTAGTGATACCGAATCGCCACCAAAGTAACTTATGAGCGTGAGTATCGTGGCTATTATTCCGGCAAAGAATATCCCACCATAACCTGAGCCATAATAAACTCCGGAAACATACCCAATAGCCATCACTAATAGAAAGAACAGCGCCACCAGGATTACTGAGCGGCGCTTATTCTTACCAATTTGCTGATAGACGGTCATTCGATCTATTTCGCTTCGTCTTGATGAAAGTCTACACCTGGATTCTCACGCTGTTGCTCTTCAATCTCGAAGAACTTACGAGCGGTAAAACCAAAGGCTCCAGCCACTAAGACAGTTGGGAAAACCTGAACCTTAGTGTTGAAGTCACGCACGTTACCATTGTAGAAGCGACGAGCGGCTTGAATCTTATTTTCGATGTCAGATAACTCCTGTTGCATTTGCATAAAGTTTCCGTTTGCTTTCAAATCCGGATAGGCTTCAGATACCGCAAACAATGACTTTAAGGTAGAGCTCAACATATTTTCTGCCTTGGCGCTAGCTTCTGTATCACCAGATTGCTCAGCGCTGATGGCAGCAGCTCTAGCTTCAGTAACTTTTTGAAAAACTTCTTTTTCATGTGAAGCGTATTCCTTAACTGTATTCAGTAGGTTAGGAATAAGGTCATAGCGAAGTTTAAGTTGAACATCAATGTCGGACCAAGCTTCATCGACTTGGTTCCTAGATTTTACCAGGCCGTTGTAAAGGGCGATCAACCAGATCACCAATACTCCAGCAACTCCGAGTAGAATGAGAAGGATCATCATAAATTTATTATTAAATTCTTTTATTAATTAACGTAAGTTTTCTATCTTTGTGGCCGTTACCTCAGCTGTTCCGCTTAAGATAGGCGAACCACTGTATACCACAATAATATCACCAATCGCAAGTTCAGAGACCGATCCCGAAGTAGGCTCAACTGCATTCTGACCAGGTAAGCGTTGTACGCCAGTTTCTAGTACCTCCGCTGATGTGGTGTCCGTGGTATTAACTGTCATGGTTCTCACAGGCACATCCGCCGAGACATCAACATCGATGGTTAAACCTCCTTCAACTATGTCGACTATTGTTCCTCTAACAAAGGATGCTTCAGTCTCATCCTTAATTTCCAAGTCAGGGACCTCAGTTAAAACCGCATCATTTTGGTCGTCTGACCCACCAAGGATTATAGGATCTACGGTATTCGACGTAGTGGTTGGCCTTTGATCGTAAAGACCATATCCCAACCACCCTAAGACCCCAACAAAAACTAAGCCAAACCCGATCAGTAGAAATTGTAGATATCGCCTATGTTTTTCCATTTGGGAGTGCATTTACAGAGATAGTATATGTTGCCAGTATACTTATAAAATGGTATAACGTCAATGTAAATGTCTACCAAAACAAGGACAATTAACATAACGTTTTTAGTGGTTCTAACCCTGTCCTTTTTAGGGTTCACAGGGAAAGTTGAGGCAGCCTGGAATGTGCCGTCGTGCAATCCAGATACTGTTGGACCGACTGATCCTAGTTGCAATGTGGCGGCTCCCCTTAATGTAGCAAATTCCGCGCAATCAAAATCAGGGGCATTAACAATACAGAACACATTGTCAGCGGCTGAGCTTCAAGTTGATTCTACGTACGGCGGTTCAGGCACGGTTAGGATTACTGCCGCTTCGGGGGATGCGCTTAGCGTTACTCAAAATAGTACAACTGCCCGAGGTTTTTATTTGAATATAAACAGCAACTCCCCAGCCCAGGAGATAGATCAAAATGGTACTGGTCCAGGTATTGATATCGACTCATCTGCCGGTACTGGAATTTTGGTTAGTGGATCTGCTGATGGCATTAACGCTACCGGAGGGAGTCATGGCGGTTCCTTCACAACGACGACTGGAAGTTCAGGGTTAGTCGCTGAACATAAAGGTGGGCAAGATGCTATTCGGGCTATTTCTGGAGCAGACCCGAGCTCCTTTGCTCTTCCGGGAACATTAGCCGCCTACGGAGCTGATGCTGTTCGAGCCGGATCTGATATCGGCTATGGAGTCGTGGCTGTGACACACGGGTCGGCAAACAGTAGTTCTATCCTCGGTTATTCAGATAACGCTTACGGTGTATTTGGGTATAGTAAAAATAAGGAAGGCGTTTACGGCAACAGTGATAGCACTACCACAGCCTACGGTGGATATTTCTGTAATCAATTCACCAGATGTGCCGGTCTGGGAGGGCCAGTTTACGCAGGTTATTTTAATAATCTAGTTTCCATTCAGACTAATAGTGGCAATGCATCATTGTCTGTAAAAAATAGCAGCATCTCAACAGCAGGGCGTGCCGTTGTGGGCCATACCGGAACTGCCTCATTAACTGCCCTGTCCGTAGCTCTGCCTATTGGTGTTTCTGGCCAAGCGTATCAGGGGTATGGTGTATTAGCCTACAGTCAGGGCGCTACTGGATTGTATAGCGAAGGTACCATTGGAGCAGAGATTAAAGGATCTTCAGAGGGTGCAGAGATAAAATCTTCAGCAGGCGGCACTGGCTTGATCGTTAAGACCGATACCGCGGGCCTTGGTGCTTCAATATCAACGGACCAGGGCGGCACCGGGCTACAGGTCAAAACCTCCAACAGCGGCACCACTATTGGTACTGGAATTTCTGTTACCGCGGATGCCTTCGCCAATGCGCTTGAGACTAACTCCGGCCACATTCATAACATCGGAGCTTATAATGGAGGCGTTATTTACCCGAATGAAAACGCCGGCGGCGGTTTGCATCCAAATGTAGAAGTTAGACAGTCACATAAGATCTCGCTACCAAATATTATTGGTGGTGCCGAAAACATCAAACCAAACGCAATAGAGTTTGATGGATCAGACGTTTGGGTAGTAGGTTCAAGTAGCACAGGATCTGGAGCCTTGTATCGTATCGATGTGGCCACCAGCCGAATAGTTGAGAGTTATAAGCTAGCTACAAATGAAGGACCAACCAACGCCAAAGAGCTGCTTCATGTGGAGTCAGATATTTGGCACGACGTTATCTTCGTCTTTGGGGATAATGCTAATTATCAGGCAGTCCCACTTTATGATGACAAGAGCAAGATAACCGCCGCTGCTTCCACTGGGGCCACTGGTACTGTGAACGGAGCTGTTTTTGATGGTAATTCAATTTGGCTGGCTACTACTACGGGGGTTTATGATTGGGATTTTGAGGGAGCTAAGACTTCAGTTTCTGCCATTACCGGTATCAATAGTCATGATGTCATCTTTGCTGATAGTTATATTTGGGCCTCTGATTTTGCCAATAAAAAAGTGCTTAAGATTGATCCAACTTCGCGAGCGGTAGTTGCAACAATTACAGTTGGCTCAGGTCCTAGAGGGCTGGCCTATGATGGACAGTACGTTTGGGTGGCTAATTCAACGGACAATTCAATTTCGCGGATCAATACTTCGAATTCAAATATTCAAACCGTTAGTGTTTCACCTCTAGGGTCAACGCCAAGATTCTTGGTTTTTGATGGCGCTAAATTATGGATCACCTTCCAAAATAACTTAGTTGGTAATTTTGATGTATCCAGCATGACAGCAGGTAAAACTGTTTCAGTTGGCAACTCCCCACAAGACATCGCCTTTGACGGCACCAATGTCTGGAGTGCCAATAGTGGATCAGCCGATGTTTCTAAAGTGCCCACCGGAACCGGCTTTGGCGTAAATCCCGGTGCTTATCAGACAGGTCTGTTGATTGCTGGACAAAATGACGTGCTTTACTGCCTTTACGTGGATTCTACTGGCGCCTTTAAGCAAAGTTCCACCCTCTCAAATTGCGGGTATTAACCCTTGACGTTTACTCTGGTCTTGGGTATAGTCCTATCGCTTAATCAATAGTACGTTGTTTCTCTCCAGTTTCTACTGGGGACCCATGTCCACTACCTGCATGCTCTAGGCGTCGGGCGAAAGTGGGCGAAACACGTCTAACAACAATAGAATGGAAGAAGAGACCAACCTTGAGGTCGAAGCCTTTGAGTTTCCGGCTAAGGAAGTTCAAACTGATCACTATGAACTAACCGTTCTGGTGGTAAACCTCACCGACGATGCCGCTGCCGGTATCTTTAAAGACGTTAAAGAATACGTCACCTCTTTTGGTGGCGAGATTACTTACGAAGAAGACATGGGTAGACGCAAGCTGGCTTATCAAGTAGCTGGCAGCACTTCGGGTAACTATATTGTTCTAGAGTTTGATCTAGATCGCCCTAAGCTAGCTGAGCTTAATGAGAAGCTGCGTATTACCAAAGCGGTTACTCGATACCTTATCGTTAAGCGGCCAAAGCGCACAGCTGAAGAAATTGCCGCAGAGGCTACTAAGCGTGAAGTTCGTCTTGCCCAAGGTCGTAAACCAAAGGAAGAGGAAGAGAAGAAAAGCGATCGCCGCAGCGACAGGCCAGCTCGTCGTCCACAAGCAGCTCGCGAGCCTGAAGAGACTAAGCCTGCTAAGCCACAAGTAGTAACCGAAGAGGTCGCAAAAGACAAGCCTGAAGAGGTTAAAGCAGATGAAGTTCTAGCCGAAGCTAAGGCTACCGACGCTCCAGACGAGGAGAAGAAGCCATTGGCTGATATTGATTCAGAAATTGAAAAGCTTCTTAGTGACGAGGTCGACGTTTAAACACACACAAATATGGATCTCAATAAAGTTATGATTATTGGTCGCCTCACCCGCGACCCAGAGGTAAAAACTATTCCATCTGGACAAACAGTGGCTACATTTTCTGTGGCTACCGGACGTCAGTGGAAAGACAAGAATTCAGGTGAGCAAAAATCACAGACGGAGTTTCACAACGTTGTGGCTTGGCGCCGCTTGGCAGAAATCTGTGGTCAATATCTTAAAAAAGGGCGTCAGGTCTACCTTGAAGGACACCTGCAAACTCGGTCTTGGGATGACCAATCAGGCACTAAGCGTTACCGCACAGAGATTGTGGCTGATAACCTCATCATGCTAGGAGGAGGTCGTGGCGAGAGCGACGGTGCTCCAGCAGCAGCAGCCGCTGCCGCACCAAGCGCAGTTTCTGCACCTACTTATAGTGACGATCAGTCACCGCCGCCTCCACAGCCGGCTGATGACGTTGACACTATTTCTGTCGAAGATATTCCTTTCTAAATCCACTCTATATGGCAAAACGAAATACTAAAAAAACTCAAAAACGCAGATACGATTATTTCAGTCTGCACGGAGTTGATTACATTGACTTCAAGGACATTGAAACTCTACAAAAGTTTACTAGCAACTACGAAAAGATTCTTGGTCGCAACCGCATGGGTTCAAGTGCCAAGCATCAACGTCAGTTGGCTAAGGCTATCAAGCGCGCCAGATTTATGGCCCTGATTCCATACGTACCAAATCACAAATAGACCACAATGTATTCCATCTCAGACATCAAGGTTGGCACAGTCGTCACGTGGAATGGAGAGCCTTACGTCGTGACTCGCACGGAGCACTCTAAGCAGGCTCGTTCTGCCGCAGTCCTGCGTGTAAAGATGAAGAATCTGATTGGTGGGCAGGTGCTCGATAACACCTTCCAACAGTCGGATACGATTGAGGAGGCAGATCTGGAACGTAAGAAAGCCAACTACCAATATAATGACGGTGAAAATTTCACCTTCATGGACAACGAAACTTACGATCAGTTTGAGCTGACAGCCCAGTCAGTTGGTGATGTGGCTAATTACATCAAAGAAGGTCAAGATGTTGATATCCTCTTCTTTGAAGGAAAGCCAGTCTCTATCTCGGTTCCAGCAAAAGTTGAGCTTATGGTTACTGAGGCGCCTCCGGGAATCAAGGGAGACACCGCCGGAAACGTGACTAAAAAGGTTACTCTGGAAACAGGTTACGAAGTAGCCGTGCCGCTCTTCATCAACGAAGGACAAAAAATCCGCGTTAATACTGACACCGGATTGTACGTCGAACGCGTAAACGATTAGACAGCTCCAGTTTAAAAACCCTCCGTTTGGAGGGTTTTTTGTTATTTAAGAGTCAGTCTTCTCGGGGCAGGTATTGACAAAAGCCATTTTTTAGGGTATTATCTGCGGTCATTTGCGTTGCCAAATCTGGCACATGACAGCGTTTACGGCTTGGTTTAGCCAGGTTGGTAGAGCCTCTCAGAGAGTAGAGTGGAACCACACTCTTTTGTCTGAGGAGCCTCTACCAAACAGGAGGCAAACTCACGGGAGATTCCATGGAAAGCAGCAGAAGCAAGGAAAGTGGCGTCTGGGCGAACTTCGGGAAGTTGGTGGCTGGCCTTCTTCTCCTCGGCCTCTAACTTTCTCTATTTGATCGCAATTTGCTGCTCGACACCTTTTCGCCAGGCGGCTTTGTTGTTATACTGCGGCTATGAAACATACAAAAATTGTTTGTACCGTTGGACCAGCCAGCAGTTCAAAAACCCGGCTAACACAAATGATTTCCGCTGGCATGAATGTCGCCCGTTTTAATTTTTCTCACGGCGACTACTCTTTGCATAAGCAAATGATTGCATCAGTTAGGTCTGCGGCTAAAGCCAGCGGACGAACCGTTACCTTGCTCCAGGATTTACAGGGACCTCGAATTCGCACGGGGCAAGTTGCCGCTGGTGGGCTAAATCTCAAAAACGGAGCCAAGGTTGTTTTATTGTCACAACAGCATTACCGGGCGCACACCGGAGAAGTTCAGGCCATTCCAATCCAGTATCCTCAAATTTCTGACTTTGTAAAAGCTGGAGTCCATATTTACATTCAAGACGGCTTGATTGATCTTCAAGTTACCAGAGTGGCTGAAGGTCAAATCTATTGTCGCGTGGTGCAAGGTGGAGTAGTCGGGTCTCACAAAGGAATCAATGTTCCAGGTGTCAGTCTCGATGTTCCAGTTATTACCAAAAAGGATCGGGCTGATCTTAAATTTGGAGTTGAGCAAAACATGGATTACGTCGCGCTATCCTTCGTGAAGGATGCTAGCAACATTAAAGCGCTGAGACGACTATTACCTAAGACCAGTTCCATTAAAATAATTGCCAAAATTGAACGCGCCGAAGCCGTTGATAATTTTGACGAGATTCTCGCAGCAGCAGACGGAATTATGGTGGCGCGGGGAGATTTGGGAGTCGAATTAGGCGCCGCTGCTGTCCCTCTACTGCAAAAGGAAATGATTATGAAGTGCCTTAAGGTAGCCAAGCCAGTGATTGTCGCTACGCAAATGCTTGAATCAATGACGGTAAGTCCAAGGCCAACTCGCGCCGAGGCGGCCGATGTTGCCAACGCTGTAGCTGATCACACTGATGCCATCATGCTTTCAGCCGAAAGTGCTACTGGTAAATTTCCGGTCAAGGCAGTCCAAACCATGAAACGAATTGCTCGAACTGTTGAATTATCTACCTTTGATGATCTGCCGGCAGACCTGCACAAACATCGCCAAGAAGCCTCTCAAACTGGCATGGCTCATGCCGCGGTTGACTTGGCGGAAGCTATTGGAGCCAAGGCTATTGTGGCTTACACCAAGGATGGTAATATCGCTGCTCACATTTCACAACTCAGACCACAGAATGTTCCAATAATTGTTACCAGTCACAATACTAAGTTGCTCCAACAGTTAAATCTGTTTTGGGGAATTCACAGCGCGACAGTTAAAGCGCCCAAAAACAGAGCCGATCTGATCAAGCTATCTCGTAAAGTTATCGACGCCGAAGGTATTGGTAAAACAGGGGATTTAATTGTTATTATTGGACCACCTAACAACAAAGATGCCGCTGTGCTTGAAGTTGTGGTTGTCTAAGTTTCGAGATCATACGAAATATGATATCCTGCGAATGGCTGAAATACGCCATTTTCGCTTACGAACATAATTTCAGAACCTATGACCGACAGAGCAAAATCACTCATTCTCTGGTTTAACGAGGTATCAATGGGCGACGTTGGTTTAGTTGGTGGAAAAAACGCCTCACTTGGAGAGATGTATCAAAACATGTCCGGTCAGGGCATCCGAGTGCCTAACGGTTTTGCTATTACGGCACACACCTATAACACAATTATCGACGGTGCAGGTATTAGAGGGGAAATAAAAAATATTCTCAGCGACCTCGATACTTCCGATATCAAGAACTTGCAGTCACGAGGAGAGCAAGTCAGACAAATTATTTTGGAAGCCAAATTTCCAGATGACATTGTAGCTGCTATTGAGGTGGCTTATGAAAAACTTAGTCAGGAGTACGGGGTTCCAGCTGTTGACGTTGCTGTGCGCTCGTCTGCTACCGCCGAAGATTTACCAGACGCGTCATTCGCTGGTCAGCAGGAAACCTATTTGAATGTTCAAGGAGCTCATGAAGTTATCGAGGCTACCAAGCGCTGCATTGCCTCGCTTTTTACCGATCGAGCCATTTCCTATCGTGAGGACAAGAACTTTGATCACTTTGACGTGGCATTGTCAGTTGGCGTTCAAAAAATGGTTCGTTCAGATCAGGCTTGTTCTGGTGTTAATTTTTCAATTGATACGGAATCTGGTTTTGAAAACGCTGTCATGATCACAGGTTCCTGGGGATTGGGTGAAATGGTTGTACAAGGTAAGGTTGATCCGGATGAGTACATAGTTTTTAAGCCTACCCTTAAAGCTGGTGTTAAAAAACAAGGTGACAATTTGGAATTCACTTATCGTCCAATCATTGGCAAAACTCGCGGTTCCAAGAAGTACAAAATGATCTATTCAGAGAATGCTCAAGTGGCGGCTCACGGCTCGGTTAAAGAGGTGCCAGTAGCTGATGAAGACGCTGCCAAGTTCATCTTGAGCAACGATGAGATTCTACAACTAGCCTACTGGACTATTTTAATCGAGGATCACTATCAGCGGCCAATGGATGTAGAGTGGGCTAAAGACGGACAAACCAATCAATTGTTTATAGTTCAAGCTCGCCCTGAGACAGTCCAGTCAAACTCCAATCGCAAGGTACTAGAAGAGTACGTTTTAGATAATCGGGGAGAGGTTCTACTGGAGGGTGTGGCTGTGGGTGCCAGAATCGGAGCCGGCGAAGTTAATGTTATTAAAAATGTGGCTGACATTGATAAATTTGTTGAAGGTCAAGTCCTGGTTACAGAAATTACCGATCCCGACTGGGAGCCAATTATGAAAAAGGCCGCTGCCATCGTCACCAACTCGGGTGGGCGTACATCACACGCGGCCATTGTATCTCGGGAGTTAGGTATTCCTGCCTTGGTTGGGACCGGCGGTGCTACCAGCGAGTTAAAAACTGGAACGCCTGTGACTGTGTCTTGTGCCGAAGGCGAGCGGGGTTATGTTTACGACGGGCTCTGCGAATTCCGCATAAATAAGACAGATTTATCAGCCATGAAGGCTCCAGATACCAAGATAATGATGATAGTAGCTGATACTTCCAAAGTGTTCGATTTTGCACAAATTCCAAATCAGGGAGTGGGCCTAGCCCGTGAAGAGTTGATCATCTTGAATCACATTAAGGTTCATCCACTGGCCTTACTTCATTTTGATGAAATAGAGGATCACGCAGTTAAGGCTGAAATTGCAGAGATTACTGCTGGCTACGAGAACAAAGCTGATTATTTTGTAGATAAACTAGCCGAAGGCGTTGGTAAAATCACAGCGGCTTTCTATCCGCATGACGTGATTGTTAGAATGTCAGATTTTAAATCAAACGAATACGCCGGCTTGCTGGGCGGTCGTCAGTTTGAGCCCCACGAAGAAAATCCCATGCTCGGATGGCGTGGTGCGTCACGTTACTACTCAGAAAAATATGAAGAGGCTTTTGCGCTTGAGTGTGAAGCTCTCCGCCGAGTTCATCAGGACATGGGGCTGACTAATATGAAAGCCATGATCCCTTTCTGTCGTACTCCAGATGAAGGTAGAAAAGTTATTGCCACCATGGCCAAGCATGGTCTCAAGCAAGGTGAACAAGGCCTCGAGGTTTATGTTATGTGTGAACTTCCCTCCAACGTTTTACTGGCCGAGGAATTCGCAGAAATTTTTGACGGTTTTTCAATTGGCTCCAACGACCTGACACAGCTAACTCTAGGTCTTGATCGTGATTCCGGCTTGGTCTCTCATATTTATGATGAGAGAAACCCAGCCGTCAAAGAGTTGATCGGCAGGGCCATTGATGTTTGCAAACAAAAGGGGATTAAAATAGGCATCTGCGGCCAAGCTCCATCGGACTTTCCTGAAATAGCAGAATTTCTAGTTGATAAAGGTATTGATTCTATCTCTCTAAATCCAGACTCAGTTATAAAAACTTCACTCCACGTTTCCGAGTACGAGCAAGGTAAAAAATAAGCACGCGCCATTGACAGGCGCTCGGTCAATCAGTAGTCTATGCTGCAGGCCAAGCGCCTGTTTTTGCAGCTCAAGTCGAGCCGCTGAAACGGTCTAGTGGAGGAGATTTCCACCACCTGACCACTGACCCTGGAGGACCACATGCACTCCGCGTTCTGGCTCGCTCTCGCTCTCGCCTTCGTCGAGCGACAGCCCCGGTTCAAGCTGGCCTACGCCCACATCAGGCATCGGCCCGTGCGTCTCCCCAGCAGCGGTCGCTGGTCGTACTGACCTGAACGGCCCGCTGCCAGTCCGCGCTCACTTCCGACACCCAGTGTGGCGAAAGCGACCGGACTCTTTTTTTTGCAAAAAATTACTTGTTCCTTCTACGCCAGATGCGGACGGAGCGCGCCTCTTTTTCTATTCCTATGACAAGCGTTTCGTAAACAAGGGTATACTCATCAAACATAGTTCCAACTTGACCATCAGCGGCAGCACTCTCTATATCTGAAATTTCTTTAAGGTTTTGACCCCACACGGCTGGGCCTTGGTCTCCTGACTTGGCTACAATGTAGTCAGATTTTGGTAAAAGCTGCTGCCAGTTTTCAAACCGGATTTGGCTACTCAGAGAATAGTCTATAGTTCGGTCATCGCTTCTGCCTAGTCCTACCAGCAGCGCATACCATTGCACTTGCTGAGAGGTTAGATAGATACTATTAGGAATTACCGCTATGCTAATTTTTTGACCCGCCTCACTATGGTCCAAATCATCTTTAATAAAATTTGATACATCTGTCAGATTATAGTGATTTTTTGTTGGGAATGTAAAACCGTAACCAGGCTGCTTAGGCGTGATGGTTTGTAAGCCGTATGTGTGGTCAAGGCGAAGCGTTTTTTCCGTTTTGCTAGGTAAGTTAATCCAACCAAAGCCAGTCACTACAAACCAGGTGAGAGCTATTAATCCAATCACCAAGCCTCCAACTGCGCGCCACAATTTTGACAGCTGCCAAATGCCCCCACTAGTGATTAAGGCGATAGCGGGAAGGAGGGGTAAAATATAACGTGCTTCTTTGGCTGAAAACAAAAAAGTTAAAAGCAGGTAAGGAATAAATAGCCACAACAGCATCAGTAAGCTAGTCTGCCGCCATTTTATGTGGGCTCTTTTCCAAAAAAGAATTATAGCGCCAACAACAGCCGCTGCTAATAGCGGCCAACTTAATCCAGCCACAATCAAGTTGAAGTAATATGTAAAATTCTGGATAGACAGTAAATCTTGTGTCGGAATTGACCAAGTATTAAAGCCAGCGGCTTCCGATGAAAGTAGAACTTCGTCGCCATGTAGTATGTACCAAGGTGCGGCTAGTGATCCTGCGAGTAAGGTAGCCCAGGAACCATATTTTAAAGCTCGATCCTGACTATCTCTGTCTAATAGTGCTTGTGCAGCAAGCCAAGCTAGAGGTCCGATTAGAAAGAGTCCAGCTGTAAACTTTGTTAGTAGGGCAACGGCCAACAATATTCCAGTCGTGAGACTCCAGCCGCGGTTGGTAAATTTATCACTAGCCACCGCCGCTGCAATAACAGTGGTAATGATTACTGCTTGCGGATAGTCTAGGTCAAAGATTCTAGAAAAGTGTAACCACAGCGGATATCCCTGCATCAATATAAAAGCACCAAGCCCAACCCACACAGAGTCAAATAGTTTACTGCCGAGTAATATCAAAGCCGCTAGGAGCAACAGGCTCCAGAGCAGCAATGAGAGTTGTGGAATATTATCTGACCAACCTAACCACAGCCCAGGAGCGGCTACTATATAGGCAACCGGTGGGTAAACAGAATCTTCTATCAGTGGAGCCAGGAGGTGGCCATGCGCTAGACTATCTGCTAACACAGCCGTTCTCACGGAATGTCCTGCCATATCCCACAGCGGAGGGCTTTGGTCTTGAGTTACCCAAGCTACATGAAACACAGCGAAGATACACCAAATCACAGCTACTGTGACCACAATTATTTTTTGGCGGCTCGATAGTTCCATATAAGAATAGAGTAGCACATGCCTTGGGTCTTGTGTTTTTAGTTATAAATTTTTGAGCCACACTATCTAACGAGCCGAGCCCCCCTGTTAAGAGGGGAGAGCTACAAATTCTTCAAGGTCATGCAGAAAGCTTTTTAGAAATAGGAGATGGCGATACCAAAATTAGTGGCCAGGACGATCACATCCAAGCTTTACACGGTGGTATTTGTGTATGTTACAGATAATGGAGTGACTATCTTGCAGTAGTTTTTTACTTAAGCCTTACGCTCAGACAGTTTTGTTAGGATATTTTTAAACAGACACCGCAGAAAAATTGTTTTCTGCTCCAACTAAAAAACACTAAACTATATCATTATGCGTATTCAAACCATATTTGTCCCAATAATGATTTGTGCAGTTAGCTTCATTGCAGGAGGTGTGTTTTTTTCCTATCGTGAAAATACACGTACTATTCCTGCCACTAATACTGCTACAGTGGAAACAAATACCAATACTGTGACCGCTACGGACATGGACGACAAAATCAATACACCTACAATCAACACAAATACCAATAACAATTCATCAGATCAAATATCAGAGAGCACCCTTCAATTTGATCACGCAGTCTCAGTCACCCCAGATGATATATATCCGTATGGGGCATTTTGTCGTATTAATCATTATCAGGATGGTTTTTTTGTGACATTTGGTGGAAGTTCGCCACTGGCAACTGAATCAGCAAAAACAGCCGGCGGCGCTGAAAGTGGTAGTGGCTATTCGTATAAATTGTATACAGACGATCTTGAATATACTGGTGAGCACGGTGTAATTTCTTCTACTGGAGGAGATTCTGCATCTGTTTACGCAGAGGGATATTATTATTTTTTATCTAGCGATGGTGGTAGTTGGACTATTTTGAAGATCGATCCGCTGACTTGGCAACAAGTCGATTCTGTAGATGTTGATATTGATACTCAGCATGAGGCTACGAATGATCAAATGCTTGCATATGCTAATGGCCAAATTATCGCCAGCTCTTTATATGACCCAAATAATACAGGGCAACGAGTAAATCAAAAAGAAACTGACCCCACAAAAGGATATGGTACGCATAATCATGTTTTTGATCTTGACCTTAATCTTCTCGATGAATTCGTTTTAGAAGACACGCCACATATTAATGCTTCATCGTTGGTATTTGTTGATGGAGTATATAATTATGTGACGGCAACGGCGTATCGAGGGGATATTATTGTTATGCGATATGATGAAGATTGGAAATACTTAGGAGTACAAACGATTGCCGAACATGGTAATTGGGCACAAGGGACGGCATATGATCCAGTCCGAAAACAATTTTATGTCAGTTATGTTGATTCTGGTGAGCTGGGCGCAAATGGATTGCGTGTCCCATCTAATGGCCTTAACATCGCACTAGGTGTCTATGACGCAAACTGGAATCTTATTGAAAAAGTACCGGTAACGGAATATCGCACACCCGACACCGCTACTGGCCGGCCATGGGTAACAGTATATAACGATAAAGTGTATGTTTCTTACGATATCGCAACTTTTTTGAAAGGAGAGGAGAACAAGGACTGGAGCTGCACAGTGAGTGTGTATACACAGTAGGACAATATAAAAGAAAAAAGGAAATTATATGGTTTGGTTTCGTCGCTTTGTAAAGAGAGGCTTCAAAATGGACTCTTGATGTTTTTCAACTTTGGATTTGTTACCTGCGTATATATTTGTGTTGTCCGTATATTGCTGTGTCCTAAAAGCTCCTGCACATAACGCACATCGGTACCGTTCTCCAATAAGTGTGTAGCGAAAGAATGCCGTAACGAATGAAAAGTTGCAGGCTTGTTCACATTCGCCTTTGTTAAACTCTTGCGAAACATTTTTTGCAAAGATGTTGTTGTGAGTTTGCCGCCACGGTTTGACACAAAGATAAAATCATTCGCAATTTTACCAGCAACAATATTTCTCAGATCATCTTGTAATTTTTCTGGTAGCACACTAATTCTGTCTTTCTTTCCCTTTGCTCCTTTTATATGCACAACAAGTTCATCAATATCTAAATCTGCCACTTTGAGATTTGTAACTTCGCTCACTCTCATACCGCAAGCGTACCCAAGAGAGATCATCAGCCTATACTTTGCATTAACAGTTGCTTCGATAAGCCTCTCAATTTCCGTTCGCGATAATACTATCGGCAATTTTTTACTTCTCTTAGCAAATTTTAAGTCAACTTTCTGCGGATCTTTTAAGACTTCAGTATATAAAAATTTCACCGCATTCAGTGCCAGATTGATAGTTTGTGGAGACTGTTTCCGTTTATGTTTATCAAGCAAAAACTCCTCAATTGCCCTTTGCTTATTTTTAATCCCAGTCTTTTTAGAAAATTTGATATAATCTGTTATGTAGAGCAGATATGCTTTACGGGTTTTAGGGGAGTAGTTTCTCAACCTCAGAGCTCGATTGGTTTTGTCCAAGACATTTTCCATAAGCAAAGAATAACAAAAGTTTGTATAACATACAAGATATTGTTACAATAGAATTGTATAGTTCGTATAAAAACCAGTTGTACGAAATGCCTGTCTGCTAATACAATAAAAATATGGGAAAACTACTTGAAGGAACGGCGCTGGAGAAGCGCGCTAAAAAATTAGGAATTGATATTCAAGGTGATGCAATTACGCAAAGCACAATGGGCCGGCATAAGCGAGCGCACGATTCTGAATTACAAAGACGAGTAATTGAAGCAGAACGTTCAATTCGTGAAAGTCGCTTTTGGTGGTTAGCGCTAATTTCTGCGCTCGCTTCAGTTGTCAGCGCCGCCACTGCAATAATCGTAGTTCTTTCCAAATAAACGCAGCCAGGCACATCGTACAACAGCGCATATGCAGCTCGGCTTTTTTCTCGTGCGGCTGAAGCACGCACTCAAAAGCCTCGCCCAAATTCAGGCGCGGTGATAAAATTGTACCGCGCCTGAACTTTGCATATGCGCGGACGTTATATAAAATTTTGATCATATGGATAAAGAAAATATTCCTGATAAGCTTCCAGAAAATTCGGCAAAGAAAAAAATTACAAAAGGAGCATTGCAAATCGCTGGTGGCGCCATCCCATTCGCTGGAGGTATTCTATCTGCTGTTGCTGGGGCATGGTCAGAAGAAGAACAGGAAAGAGTGAACCAATTTTTTGATTACTGGATTAAAATGTTACAGGATGAAGTCCGGGAAAAAGAGGCAACAATGATTGAGATACTCGCAAGGCTCAATCTACAGGATCAAAAAATTGGCGAACGAGTTAAAAGTAAGGAATTTCAATCATTAGTCAGAAAAACATTTCGCGAATGGTCTGGTGCCGAAAGCGAAGAGAAACGAAAGCTTATCAGGAATATTTTAACAAATGCAGCCGCCACAGACTTAACCAGTGATGATGTAATTCGCTTATTCATAGATTGGATAAATACATATTCAGAATTACATTTTCAAGTTATAGGTGCGATATACAATAGTGGCGGCATAACCAGAGGTGCTATTTGGAAAAAAATTGGCAAAGGTGAAGTTAGAGAAGATTCCGCAGAGGCAGATCTTTATAAATTACTCTTCCGTGATTTAAGTACGGGCGGAATTGTTAGGCAACATAGAGAGGTCGATTATTACGGAAATTTTATTTCAAAAACACCCAGCAAAAGAAGACCTAAAGGCAGTGGCCCAAAGCCTATGACATCTGCTTTTGACGAAAATGAACAGTACGAACTTACCGAGCTAGGTCAACAATTCGTCCACTATGCTATGACAGATCTGCCTCTGCGTATTGAATACAAAAATCCTTTGCATGAAAATGAATAGTGGCGACTGCATTTGTAATCCATATGATCAAAACTTCATATAACACGGTATATCTGGGTTCAAAAATTTTCACTCTAAACTTATGACAAATAACAAACAAAGGGGTAATGACGGAGAAATTGAAGTAGTAAAAATGGTAGCTTGTCCTAATTGTAAAAAGGACTTGATGCTGCTACCACCAAATTATCCGTTATACGACGTGCAATGTACTGGTTGCTCATTTCGCGCACAGATAAAAACGATCAGCTCAAAGCCGAAGAAACTTTTCTTCGGGGCTGGCTGGGACATTATGGAAAAGGTTTTAAAGTCTGGATTTATGATCCCGCCACTTTTCGCAAACTTCAAATGGGAAGAAAAAAGCCAGCCCAAACAAGAAATTCGTTTTTATCCGTTCGTGCCAAAAATAAATTTGCGTAAATATCAGCTATCACCCACTGCACGTCGTGCAAACTACAAGATGTTTC